>Ga0181530_10001288_pt1 | contig 31717 bp, 34 predicted proteins | sample PEATcosm2014_Bin_42_FD_119769 | JGI IMG/M metagenome (GOLD analysis project Ga0181530, IMG submission 119769) | Peatland microbial communities from MTU Mesocosm Facility, Houghton, MI, USA - PEATcosm2014_Bin10_60_metaG | ecosystem: Environmental > Terrestrial > Soil > Wetlands > Peat | place...
GATCCCGCCGATCGCCACCATCGCGTAGGCCATGCCGAGATAGCCGAACACCGGCTTCTTCGAGAAGGTCGAGACGATCTGCGAGATCATCCCGAACCCGGGCAGGATCAGGATGTAGACCTCGGGGTGGCCGAAGAACCAGAACAGGTGGAGGAAGAGCAGCGGATCGCCACCGCCGGCCGGATCGAAGAAGGTGGTGCCGAAATTGCGGTCGGTCAGCAGCATCGTGATCGCTCCGGCGAGCACCGGCAGCGACAGCAGCAGCAGAAACGCCGTTATCAGGATCGACTACACGAAAAGCGGCATGCGGTACAAAGTCGTGCCCGGCGCGCGCATGTTGAAGATCGTCGTGATGAAATTGATCGAACTCATGATCGACGAGGCGCCGGCGAGATGCAGCGCGAAGATCGCCATGTCGACCGACGGCCCCGGATGACCCTCGGGCCCCGCCGCCGACAGCGGCGGATAGACGGTCCAGCCGACCCCGGCTCCGGCGCCGTTCACCCCCTGTCCGGCGCCGACGAACATCGACCCAGCCAAGAGCAGCAACGACGGGATCAGCAGCCAGAAGCTGATGTTGTTCATGCGTGGAAAGGCCATGTCCGGTGCGCCGATCATCAGCGGCACGAACCAGTTGCCGAACCCGCCCATCGTCGCCGGCATCACGGTAAAGAACACCATGATCAGGCCGTGCGCGGTGATGATCACGTTGTAGACTTGGTGGTCGGCGATGAACTCGTTGCCTGGGTGCGAGAGCTGTATCCGCATCAACACCGAGAACAGCCCGCCGATCAGTCCGCCGATGATCGCGAAGATGATGTAGAGCGTGCCGATGTCCTTGTGGTTGGTTGAACAGAACCAGCGGACGAAAAAGCTCGGAGCATGGCTATGAGCTTGAGAGGTCGCCGTCGCATGCTCGTTGATGTTTGCTGCCTGCTGACCCTGGACCATAGCGGACCTCGCTGGGCTCCAACGGATTGCAGGTGAGCGGGATTCCCCGACACGTGCGTGTAATCACCCGTAGTCCCTTACCCACAAGCAACTTGTGGGTATTTGAGGATTGGGCATCATCCGTTGATGGCAGCCAATACGTATTCTTACGTATCGGCCGCCGCGCAAGGATCGCCGTAGGCTCGGCGTCGATGGCGGCGTCGACAGCGCCGGCTCGCGATAGAGGGCCTTCGTCGGATGGTCTGTTGCTCAAGGCTGGCCGCTGAGACAGAATGTGAACCTGACGGTGGCGGCGATCGTCTCTACTCTCCGCTTACGCTTCTTGATGCCTGTCGTAGGGCGGGGTGCGATGGCGGTGGCAAGCGATGCCCAACCTGTCCTCTCAAGATCCTTTGCGGCAGCGATGAGCGCTGGTTAGTTCGTATGTCATCGCGAAACCCCACTTAGGAGCTGGCGGGGCGCCATCTGACTGCGAAGGATTGCTATTCGGGGGCCTCACCATTCCATCAGCAACGGCACCTGGGTCCACTATCGATGGCCGTTGTGGGTCGACATGCATTGTCCGATGGTTGTCAGGCGAACGGCCGGAATCGGCGCATTGCAACCGGCGACCACGAGACCTTTACTCGGGGCCCTGGCATTTGCCGAACGGGAGGCCCATCCGAACAGCAGGCTAGCGCTGTTTTTTTTCAACACATGATCACCGAGAAGCGCTCGGCGGCGAAGCACCGCTAACGGCGCATCTGAGCCATTTCGTAAAGTCGAGCTAGAAGGGCGGCTTGGCATCCTTCTGATGCCTGAGCAATGGCCGCTCAACAGGCTAGAGCCGACCTTTACTAGGCGCGGGCACCGTGGCCGACGCGCCAGCGGGCGTCCGGCGCACCGCTCGCCGGGGGTCAACCCCAAGGGCGTTAAGCTGACCGGCGCACCCGCGCTCGCTATGATCGCTTGCACGCTCAGGGACACGAAGAGGACCACCGATGCCCGCCCAATTACCCGCTCTCGCCTTGATGGCCAATCCCGGCGGACGTCGCGCCACGCTCGACATCGCGCGCGAGATCGAACGGCGTGGATTCGCTGGGATTTCGGTGTCGAGCTCGTTCGGCAACATATTGCAATGCGCGGGGCTCGCCTTCGCCACGCAGCGGATTACCTTCGCCACCGCGATCGCGCCGATCTATGCCCAGTCGGTCGACGAATTCGCGCAGAATACCGCCTATTTGCACGAAGTATCCGGTGGCCGGTTCCAGTTCGGCATCGGCATCGCGCACGCGCCGGCCTACACCCGTTTCGAAGTGAAGCCGGGCAAGCCGCTCGGCGATACGCGCGCCTTTATCGAGAAGTTCAAGGCGCATAGCGAATACGGGCCGCTGCCGCCGGTCATCGTCGCGACGTTGCGCAAGCGGATGATTGCGCTCGCCGGCGAGATCGGCGACGGGCTCGTCTTCGCCAACGGCAGCCGGACCTTTATGCCGGATTCGTTGTCCGCGTTGCCGGAGACAAAGCGGCGCGATCCGAGTTTCTTTATCGGCAATCGCGTGCGCACCTGCATTTCCGACGATGTCGGCGAGGCGAAAGCGGCGCTGCGCCGCTCGATGGCCAGCTATTGGCTGATGCCCAACTACCGCAATTATTGGAAGGAGACCGGGTATGCGGAGGAGATGGCAGATGCGGAGGCGCTGATCGCCGCCGGGCGAGCCGACGAGATGCCCCAACGCCTCACCGACCGATGGCTCGCTGACTGCACGTTGTTCGGGCCTGCGGTGCACGTCCGCGAAGGGGTCGAGGCCTGGCGCGACGCTGGGATCACGACGCCGGTCGTCGTGCCGATCTCGCCGGACGGCAATCAGAGGACCGCGCTCGACGCGACATTCAAGGCATTTGAATGACGGTTTCCGGCAGCAGCGCGAGCGTGGCGCCTAGCGCCAGCCGCGCGGCGCCGCGCGTGCCGCTGATCGGCTTTATCTACCTCGCCATCATCGTGCTGACCTGGGCCGGCAACTGGCCGTTGATGAAACTCGCACTCGGTCAGGTCCCGCCGCTCAAGTTTGTGGCGTTGAGGCTTGTCGGCAGCCTTGTGCTGATCGCGCCGGCGCTGCTTGCCGCGCGGCAGCCGCTATTGCCGTATCGCGGCGAGCGCCTCGCACTGTTCTGGGTCGGCGAACTGCAGGGTCGCCGGATTCCTTATCGCCAGCATCATCGGCTTGTCGATCCTGCCGGCAGGGAGGGCGATCGTGCTCGGCTACACGATGCCGCTATGGGCGATCCCGATCGGGATCTTCGTCTGGCCCGAACCGCATGGCCGCGCGCGACTCGTCGGCGCGGCGATCGGCTTCGCGGGGCTTGTCCTCTTCATGAACCCGGGCCTGGTCGATTGGAGCGACCCGCGCATCCTCGGTGGCAATGCGCTGTTGCTGCTGGCCGCGATCTTGTGGGCGTTCGGATCATGCCTCTATCGTCGGCGCCAATTCGAGTCGCCGTTCTGGGTGCAGACGTTCTGGCAGCTTGGCGTAAGCATCGTGCCGGTCGCGGCGATCGTGCTAGCCGGGCTGGCGCCGGGCGCGGTGCGATGGTCGCCGTTCCTGGTCGCCGTTATCGTCTACAACGCGATCGTCACGACGGCGCTCGGTTATTTCCTGTGGGGTAAGGTGCTGTCGATGATGTCGGCGGTGATGGCGGGTCAGGTGCTGACCTTGACCCCGATCGGTGGCTTCGTGCTGTCGCTGTTAATCTTCGGCGGCACGCTGACGGTCGATGTCGTTGCCAGCATCGTCTTGATCGTCGCCGGCATCTTCGTGACCCTACGACGCCGCTAGACGGGATAGCGCGCGAGATGATCCAGCAATAGCGCGGTGACCTGCTCCGGCATCTGTTCGGCGGCGTGATGGCCGCCGCCCTCCAGCACCGCGAACTGGTAGGGCGCGTCGATGAACTCCGCCGTCCCTTCGGCCGCCATTCGACCGACCGTGTCGTCGGCGTCGCCCCAGATAAACAGAGTCGGGACCTTGGTCGGGCCGACCGCCGGCCGCTCGCCGCGCGCACGATACCAGGCGAGCGCCGCCTCCATAGCCGGCGGGTTGCCGAGCACCGACAAATGCCGTTCGATAGCGTCCGGAGGCAGCCCGTTGCGCGTCAGCCGGTCGCGCACCCAGGCGACGTTGTTGGCCAGCAAACGCGGTCCGGCGCCGGGATCGAGAAGTTCGCGATGATGCCGCGAGCGATGGGCCTGTTCGGGGTCGTTCTTCATCGCCCGCGCGAACGAGCTGGGGTGCGGTCGCGACAGCATCGTCAGCGAGGCGAGACGCTCCGGGTAGCGGTCGGCGATGATCCACGACAGGCTGCCGCCCCAATCGTGGCCGACGAGGTGGAAGCGGCCGTTGCCACGCCCTACCGCCGCGACGATGTCGAGCGCATCGCCGATCAGCTTCTCGATGCCGTAATTGTCGAAAATCGCCGGATCGGGCCGCGCCTCGGCCGCGTAGCCGCGCTGGTTGGGCGCGACCACGAGATATCCCGCCTCGGCCAGCGCCGGGATCTGGTTCGCCCAGAAATGCCGCGACACGCAGAACCCATGCAGCATCAGCACCAAGGGAGAGGTTTCCAAGCCTGCGATCGAGGTGTCGAAGGTGAGACCGGGCGCCGTCGTTATCTTGCGAACTTCGATCATCGGGGCGGCCTTCGTCGGAATGCGATGGGATGAACAGCAATAGCCGCTTCACCGCTCCCGCGAAAGTTGTTGCGGTCGCCCCCATTCCGGGGTGCCCAGCGTCTCGTAAAGGCGGATCTTCGGCTGTCCCTTGCGGCGGAAGTAGAGCCGCACGGTGCCGGTCGGCTCGACCGCGTCCATCAGATATCGGTAACCGCGAGTGCCGCTTCGGTCGCGCTGGTGGAATTTCACAGCTTGTCCCAAAGATCGGTTTTCGCGGCAGCACCGTCGCCCGCCTCGCCTTCAATGGTGTACCTCGTGACCGAATTCGGCAAGCCGCACAGCGCCAAGGAATTCGATGCCTGGTTTGTTTGCCAAGCGCTGCCGCGAGGCCAAGCTGGAAAAGGGCCTTTCGTCGCACGGCATTCGCAAATTTGGAGCGACGCGGGCAGCCGACATGGGCGCGACCGAGCACCAGTTGATGGCGCTCTTTGGCTGGTCGTCTACCAAGCAGGCCGGGGTCTACACGAAGAAGGCAAACCGGGTGAAACTCGAAGCCGTTGCGGCGCTATCCTTATTGCGGCAAGCGGAGCTAAACCCGGCCCGGAGCGTGAACAGAAAAGCAGCGATTTCCGGCAAAAGTGCTCCGGATTTCCCGGTAGTGGAACCCTCCGGGACAATCAGGGCGAAAAAGACTTGAATATCAATGCGCCGGTTGAGCGGTGGTGCCCAGGGGCGGAGTTGAACCACCGACACACGGATTTTCAGTCCGTTGCTCTACCAACTGAGCTACCTGGGCGCACCGGCGAGGCGCATCCTATAAGGAACCGGCTTTCGCCTGTCCAGCGGGTTCGGCAGCCCGGCGAACCACGATAGGCGCCTCGTGCACACGGCTGGCCGGATCGCGGCGAAGCCCGTAACATGGTGGCACGATTTGCGATGGAGCCGCCGCGATGCCCAGCGTATTCCCGCTTTCCGAAAGCAGCCCTTCCGAACTCCATTTCGCCGAAAAGCCGCTCGCCGATCTCGACCGGCTGATCCGCCGGCATATCGAGGAGGACCGCTATCCCGGCGCGCAGATCGCGCTTGCCCGGCACGGCCAGCTTGCGCTCTTCCGCACCTATGGCATGGCGCGCACCGGCGCCCATGCCGGCCCCGACACGCTGTTTCTATTGTTCTCGCAGACCAAGGTGCTGACCACCGCGGCGGCCTGGAGCCTGGTCGAGGACGGCACCCTGTCGTTCAGCGACCGCGTCGCCGATCATCTCCCGGAGTTCGCCGCGCACGGCAAGGGCGAGATCACCCTGTTCCAGGTCGCGACCCATCAGGCCGGCTATCCGTCGGCCGATGTCACTCGCGAAACCTGGGCCGACCACGCGCTGATGCGGCGAGAGGTCTGCGACTTCAAGCCGGAATGGCCGGCCGGGTCGCGGCTGCATTACCACGGCCGCTCGGCGCACCTGACCCTGGCGATGGTGATCGAGGCGGCGACCGGCCGCGACTATCGCGAGGTGATCCGCGAGCGGGTGATCGGCCCCTTGGGGGTCGGCGACGAGCTCTATGTCGGCGTTCCGCCCGACGAGCAGCACCGCTGCGCCGACACGCTGGCCTCCGACAGCGAGCCGCCACGCGACAACAGCGCCGAGATGCGCGCCGCCGGGCTGCCGAGCGGCGGCGGCTTCGGCACCGCGCGGGCGATGGCCGCGTTCTACCAGATGATGCTGCATGGCGGAAAACTCGGCGCGGTACGGCTCTTCTCGCACCGGATGATCGAGTTCGTCACCCGCGACTTCACCGGCGACCGGCCCGACGAGGCAATGGCGATGATCCCGATGCATCGCGGCATCGGCCCGCATTCGCGCGGCACCGGCCCGCGTATCCGCGGCCTCGGCGCGCTCGCCCACCCGGGCACGTTCGGCCACGGCGGCGCCGGCACATCCTATTCCTGGGCCGACCCGCTCTCGGGCGTGTCGTTCAGCTACCTGACCAATTTCGTTCAGCCCGACCCGTGGCACTCGGCCCGGCTCGACCGGATCAGCAACCTCGTGCACGCGGCGATCGAGTAGGACCCCCAACCCGACCCTCCCCCGCTTGCGGAGGAGGGAGATAGCAGGCGCACGGGCGAACCCCCTCCCCCGCAAGCGGGGGAGGGGGGGTGGGGGCTAGCCGACCGTCCCATCCGCGCCCCGACGCAGCACGATGCCCGGCGTTGCGCCCGTGTGCGTCGCGTTTTCCACTACCACGACACCATTAACGATGACCGTGGTCCGCGCGCCGCTCGGGTAGCGGTGCGGGTCGGCATAGGCCGCCAAATCCCGGAAATCGTCGGGATCGAAGATCGCGACATCAGCCCGCCAGCCCTCGGCCAGCAACCCGCGGTCGTGCAGCTTCAGCGCCTTTGCCGTGGCGCCGGTCATTTTGTGGATCGCCGCTTCGAGCGGCAGCAGATGCTGCTCGCCGACATAGCGGCTGATGATGCGCGGGAAGGTGCCGTAGAAGCGCGGATGCGGCATCCCTTGGCTCACCGTGCCGTAGGTCGCGACGCAATTGCCGTCGGAGCCGACCAGTGCGGTCGGCGAGCGCACGATGGTGCGGATGTCGTCCTCGCTGATCGAGTTGATGAGGACCCGAGTCGCGCCGTTATCGGCGATCAGATGGTCGCATAGCTGGTCGATCGGGTCGGCGCCCGAGGCGGCGGCGAGCGCGCCGATCGTCTTGCCTGCGGTCTCGGGCCGGCTCGGCGAGATCGAGATTTGCACGCTGTCCCAATTGGGGATGCGGCCCCAATTGTTGAGGCCGCCCGCGGCGATCTCCTGGGCAATGCGCGCGCGCATCTGCGGTTCGGCGAGGCGCGCGAGCATCGCCGCGTTGCCGCCCACCTGCACCCAAGGCGGCAGCAAATTCTTCAGCGGGTTGGCGCCCGCGGCATAGGGATAGGCGTCGCAATCGACGTCGCATCCCTCCGCGCGGGCCCGGGCGATCATGTCGAGCACGGTCTCGGCCTTGCCCCAATTATCAACCCCCGAGCATTTGAGGTGGACGATCTCGACATGGATGCCGTGCGCGCGGGCGACGGCAATCGCCTCCTCGACTCCGTCCAGCACCCCATCCGACTCGTCGCGGATATGGGTGAAATACCCGGCCTTGTGACGTTTGACGATTTCGCACAGCCGCATCAGCTCGTCGGGCGCGGCGAAGCTGCCCGGCGGGGTGAAGAGGCCTGACGAAAACCCGAGCGCGCCCGCCGCCAGCCCCTCGTCGAGCAGCGCCGCCATCTGGTCGAACTCGGCCCCTGTCGGCGCGCGGTCTTCCAGCCCCATCGCCATCAGCCGCAGCGTGTTGTGCCCGACCAGCATCCCGGCATTGACCGAGGCCGCGGGGAAGGTGTCGAGGTAATCGGGAAAACTCACCTCGCGGAACGGCAGCCACGGCGCCCCGCCCGACAGATAATCGGCGAGGAGCTGGGTCTTGCCCGGCAACACCGGCGCCACCGAAAATCCGCAATGCCCGATGATCTCGGTGGTGACCCCTTGGCGCACCTTGCTTTCAGCCTTGGGGTTGATCGGCAGCACGAAATCGGAATGCGTCTTGATGTCGATAAAGCCTGGCGTTACCGCGAGCCCGCCGGCATCGATGACCCGCTCGGCGTCTTGCGGCAGGTCGGGTCCGAGCTTGACGATACGGCCATCTTGAATCGCGACATCGGCGCGCTGGCCCTCCCGGGCGCTGCCGTCGATCACCGTGCCGCCGCGGATCAGGATGTCCCAGGCCATCGCTCCGTCCCACTGGTTTTCCTCACTTTCCTTTTCGTACCACGGCGAAGGCGAAATCCCGGCCCATTCCGCGATTGAGCGCCTGGTCGATCCACAGCATCCCGAAGGGTTCGAGCAACCGCGCCATGCGCAGCGGGCCGGCGTCGACCGCCTCGAACCCGATATCGCGCACCAGCCCCATCACTGGCGGCTTCTTCGCAGCATCGTCGCCAGCGACAAACATCACCGGCGCCACCTCGTAGCCCGACAAATCGGCCATGTTGTTGAAGCCGGTTGTGTTGAACGCCTTGAACACCGCGGCCCCGGCCGCCCATTGCGCGACCAGCTCCCCGCCAGAGGTGTCGTAACCGAACACTAGGCCGAGCCCATCGGGCTGCATCCCCAGCGGGTTTGTGCAGTCGATGACGATACGCCCCGCCAGATCGCCGAGCCCGCGGACGGCATCTTCGGTAGCCGGCCATGGCGTCGCGAGGACGATCGCATCGGCGTCAGCCACCGCCTCGCGCGGCGTCGCCGTCGGCAGGTCGCGATATTTGGGATCAGCGGGGTTCCTCACCCCATACCGCACCTGATGGCCGCGCTTCTCCCACCCTTGCCCCAGCGCCCGTCCCACATTGCCGGCGCCGATGATCGCGATCCGCATGGTCTCCCCCTCGATTGATCAATAGAATCGAAGATAAGTTGCGGGCTTGCCGTTGCCCAATCAGCATCCAGTAATCGGTGAGGAGGGGTCAATGAAGCTGTTCTATGCCTCGGGCTCGCCCTATGCCCGGATCGTCCGCGTCGTGGTGCGGGAACTGGGACTGCAGGGAAATATCGACGAGATCGAAGTGACGCTGCGCGACCCGAATTCGTCGCTACTGCCCTTCAACCCCGGCGGCAAGGTGCCGGCCCTGGAGCTCGACGACGGCACGATCCTCAATGAGAGCCTGCTGCTGCTCGCGTTTCTCGACACAAGGCATGACGGGCGCAAATTGCTGCCGATGGACGGCTCGGACGGCTGGAAGACCCTGTCGGAGCTCGGCCGCGCCTACGCCTTTCTCGACGCGGTGACCGTGTGGAACCGCGAGCTGCGCTTCGGGCAGAGCAGCCCCGGGGTCATCGCGCTCGAAAAAACCCGCGCCGATCGGGTCGCCGACGGTCTCGAAACGGCGCTCGGCGCCGGCGCCTATGGCGGGCCGATAAACGCGGCGCAGATCGTGCTCGGCGCCGCGCTCGAAAATTTCGCACGCCGGCACAAGGTTTGGGATTGGCGGGCGGGGCGTCCGCGCCTCTCCGCCTTTCTCGACGGCATCGCCCAGCGTCCGTCATTCGCGGAAACGATCCAGCCCGAGATCAACCTATAAATGAGGTTCCGTTGTCGCGGAACGCGGTGCGGCGGCGCCGCCGCACTTGATAGACCCCCGCTAACAATAAAATAACTATTCCGCGAATAGGCTTTGGTCATCAGCGCCTTAGGGCGCCGTGCCGGAGCCTCGGGATGACCCGGACCAAATGGATGCGCCTCGTGGTACGCGAGCCCGCCGACGTGCTGCGCTGGGCGAGCCAGGAGAATGCGCGTCAGCTCGACGAATTCCGCTACCGAATCATCGCCGGCCGCGAATTCGTCTCGTTCCGGATGGTGCCGCGCTATCCGATCGATATCGGCACGCGCGAGATCATCGTCGTCGCCTGCGCCCGCGGCCGCACCCCGCGGCGCCTCGCCATCGCAGTCGCCGCGGCTTCCCGTCGCCTGGCCGACAGAGTCAGCGCGATTTTAGACTGGCTCGTCGCCCCGCGTGCGCCAAACGCGCCAGCTTCATCGCCGCGCACCGCCGAGCTCCACCACCTCCCGTCGCGACGCCTCGGTTCGCCGTCGCGTTTCTAGACCAGGCGTCCGCCAATGTTTGGCGGCGGATCCGCGCGACATTGCTCGTCGAATTAACCTAAAATTTTATGGATCACTCCCGGTTTCGATGCTCAACTGCCGGCAAGGCAGGGGGAGCGGAGCGGGGGACCGGAGCATGTTGTCGGCGTTTTTTATGCAGCGTGCATTGTCGCTGGTCGCGGCGTTGCTCGGCGGCTTCGGGGTGTTCTGCGTGATCTACAGCTTCGCGGCCCCGGACGTCGCGGCACAGGCGCTGATCCTCCTCGGCGCCGCGCTGGCGGTGAGCTATTTCAGCGGGCGCGGCTAGCGGATCACGGATCTGCATCCACGCAAGCCGGTCATTACTGCGCCGCCGCCGCGACCCCTTCCGACTCGCGTCGGCTGCCCCCGGCGCCGATAAACAGCACCATCACCGCGGCGCCGATGCACATAACCCCTGACAGCATGAAGGCCTGCAGGTAGCTGCCGTAGGAAATCCGCAGCAGGCCCGCGAGAAACGCGGCCGATGCGCCGCCGACCTGATGGATCACGGTGATCCACGCGACCATGATGCCGGTCCGCTCCGGACCGACCACCCCGCTCAACAGCCGCACCGTCGGCGGCACGCCGGCGATCCAATCGAGCCCATAGAACACGCTGAACAGGGTCAGGCCGTAAAACGACATGTCGAACGCGAACGGCAGGTACATCAGCGACAGACCACGCAGCCCGTAATACCAGAACAGCATGTAACGGTTGTCGAAGCGGTCGCTGAGCCAGCCGGACAGTGTCCCGCCAACAAAGCTGAACACCCCGGTCGCCGCGAGCAGCCCGGCGCCGACCACCTCGGTCAGCCCGTGATCGACGCAGGCCGGGATCAAATGGGTGCCGATCAGCCCGTTGGTCGAGGCGCCGCAGACAAAATATCCGCCGGCAATCAGCCAGAAATCGCGCGAGCGTGCGCCCTCGGAGAGCGCCCGGAACGCGACCGCGACCGGATTGCCGGGCAACCGCTCGATGGGCCGGGGCCCGCGCGGGTCGCCGTACGGCGCCAGTCCCAGCTCTTCCGGCCGGTCGCGCATCGCCAGCATCAGCATCGGGGTCAGCGCCAGCACGGCAACCGCCAAGACCAGCGACATTGTCCGCCAGCCGGCATAGGTGACGAGGCTCGCCAGGCTCGGCAGGAACACGAGCTGCCCGGCGGCATTGGCGGCGGTCAGAATGCCAACCACCAGCCCCTGCCGCGCCCGGAACCAGCGCGCCGCGATGTAAGCGGCCAGGTAGGCGCCGATCACCCCGCAACTCAGGCCAACGACGACACCCCATAACAGAATCAACTGCCAGGATTGCTGCATCAGCGGCGATGTTGCCACCGCCGCCGCGGTCAGCACCACGGAGATCGTCATCGTTCGCCGCACACCGAAGCGATCCATGATCGCCGCGGCGAACGGCCCGATCGCGCCGTACAGCAAGAGGTTGACGCCGACCGCCAGCGAAATCGTCGCCCGCGACCAGTGGAACTCGTCTTCCAGCGGCACGATCAGCACGCCCGGCGCGGCGCGCACCCCGGCCGTCACCAGGATCAGCACAAACGTGATCCCGACGATGATCCAGCCGTAGTGCAGACGATTGGAAGTACGCGTCACAGCCGTTTCGTCCCTGAAACTTTGGTTTAGATCACCGCCGTCGACAACGGCTTACCACCTGTCCGAGAACGCAGCTTTGTTACTCCAGCGACTCGGTTTCCACGATCTCGATGCCGAAGCCGGCGAGCCCGACATAGGTGCGCGCCCGCGTCGCCAAGAGGCGGATCGAGCTGATCTGCAGGTCGCGCAGGATTTGCGCGCCGAGCCCGACCTCACGCCACTGTTCGCTTCGCTCTATCTCGGAGGCCGTGCCCTCGCCGATCGCCCGCGTCGGCACCCCGGACACGCCGGCGCGCAGATAAACGAGGACGCCGCGTCCGGCCGCCTTGAAGCGCTCGAACGAGGCATGGATCGGCTTGGCGCCGCCAAACACGTCGTCGACGACATTGGCGCGGTGCAGCCGAGTCGGCACATTCCGCCCGTCTCCGACCTTGCCGTAGACAAAGGCGTAGTGATGCACCTTGTCGAACGGCGTCACATAGACATAGCCCGCGAACTCGCCGATTTCCGACGGCACCTTGAACTCCGCGACCCGGGTGACGAGCTTCTCGCGCGCCTGGCGATAGGCGATCAGATCGGCGACCGCGATGCGCTGCAGCTTGTGGTGCGAGGCAAAGGCGGCGACTTCCTTGCCGCGCATCACCGTGCCGTCATCGTTGACCAGCTCGCAGATCGCCGCGACCGGCTCAATTCCCGCCAACTTGCACAGATCGACCGCCGCCTCGGTGTGACCCGAGCGCATCAGCACGCCGCCGTCTTTGGCGATCAACGGGAAGATATGCCCGGGGCGCACGAAATCCCCTGGCCCGGTATTGCCGTTGGCGAGCGCGCGCACCGTCGCGGTGCGCTCCTCGGCCGAAATGCCGGTCGTCGTGCCATGCCGGTAATCGACCGAAACGGTAAAGGCGGTGCCGTGGATCGCGTCGTTCTCGGCGACCATCGGCGCCAGCGACAGGCGCCGCGCCGTCTCGCCGGTCAGCGGCGCGCAGACAATGCCGCAGGTGTGGCGGATGATGAACGCCATCTTCTCCGGCGTCGCATGCGCCGCGGCGATGATCAGATCGCCCTCGTTCTCGCGGTCATTGTCGTCGGTGACGACGACGATTTCGCCGCGGTTAAACGCCTCGATCGCTTCCCGGACAGATTGCGGCACGCTCTACTCGCCCTTCAAACCCGCGCGGATAAACCCATTTGCAGCGAGGAAATGCGGGTTCCCCTCGCGCAGCTTCTCGATCGTCAGCAGCCATAATATCGCGCGAGCCGCAGCCGCATGCGATGGGGAAGTTTCGAAGGCACCGTTGCGCAGATCGGCGGCAAGGCGGCGGAGCGAGCTGCCTTCGTCGTATAACTCACCTAACAGGCCGCCTATTTCCGCCTGCCACCCCTCCCCGCCCGCCGCTTCGCGCGCGGCGATCGCCATTGTCGTCGCGATCAGATGCGCGTCGCGCGCTCGCTCCGGCGGCAACAGCGGCAGCAACTCGCCGAGCAGCAATTCGCGGGCGAGCCCCAGCAGATCGCGGCTTTTCGGCAGGTCACGCACCGGTCGCGATCCGTTTCCTGGCGCCATCGGGATCGAGCAGCATCAACAGTTCGAGCTCGCATTCGGTGGCGCGCCGCCCGGTGATCGCGGTGCTGAGGCTGCGCGCGCCACCGATCAGATAGCGGTCGCTCTGCTGCAGCGCGATGACCGCCCAGCGGATGTTCGCGAAGATTTCCCAGAACTTGACGCGCTCGGGATCGAGCCGGCGCCCGCTTTCGCTCTCATAGCCGCGATAGAACGGCGCCCGCTCGGCGATGCCGCCAGCCTCACGGTCGAGCCGGCCGAAGCGCCAGCCCTTGCAGCACAGCCAGCCGATATCCTCGTCCGGGTCGCCCCAGCCGGCGAATTCCCAATCGAGGATCGCGGTGAGCTGCGTGCCCTCCAGCAGATAATTGCCGGTGCGGAAATCGCGGTGGCACAGCACCGGCGGCAACTTGTCGGGCAGATTCGTTTCGGCCCAGCGCAGCGCCCATTCGAGCACCGGGCGTGGGTTCGGATGACGGTCGAGATAGGCCCGGAACCCGGTGATTTGCCCCACCGGCCCGTCATAGCTAGGCAGGAAGGCGAGATCGTCGCGCGGCGGACGGATCGTTTGCAATCGGGCGAGCTCCCGCCCGAGCCTTTCGGCGATGGCCGGCCGCGCCGCTTCCAACCCCGGATCGAGCGTGATCGGCCGGCCAAGCGCGCTGCCACTGACCCGGCGCATCACAAAAAACGGCTTGCCGAGCACCGCCGGGTCGGCGCAGGCGAAAAGCGGCTCCGGCACCGTCAACCCGGCGGCGAACGCAGCCTGGAGCACGGCGAATTCCTCGACCCGGCCGAGGCTCGACGGCACCCCGGTCGCAGCATCGGTGCGCAGCACGAGCCGCTGCGCCCCGGCGAGACGCCCGCCGTCGAATTCGCCGTCGATCGCCCAGTTTTCCTGGATCGCGCCGCCGGGCAGCAGCGCGATGCGGGCGATCTCGACCGCGCCGGCGCCGCTCGCCTCGGCGAGAAATCGGGCGAGAGCACGCTGGCGGTCGGCGGGTCCCGCCTCAGATCGCGGCAACGCCGTGGCCGCCATCGATCGCGATGCACGCGCCGGTCACATAGGCGCTGGCCGGCGACGCCAGGAACAATAGCGTGCCGCCCAAATCCTCGACCTGCCCGACCCGCTTCATCGGCACCCGCGCCGCCAGCTTCAGCCCGGCCTCGCTTTCGAGGAATTCGCGGTTGAAATCGGTCACGACATAGCCGGGTGCGATCGCGTTGACGAGGATGCCGTACCGGGCCAGCTCCATCGCCATTCCGTGGGTCAGGTGCAGCAGCCCGCCCTTCGCCGCGAGATAGGATGGCACCCGCGCGATCGTGCGGGTGCTTAGCACCGAGGCGATGTTGATGATCCGCCCGCCGCGTTTCTTGTCGACGAGGTGACGCGCGAACTCGCGCGCCATCAGCCAGGCGCCCTTGAGATTGGTGTCGACGACGTGGTCCCAATCCTCCTCGGTGTGCTCGAAAAACGGCTTCGACACCACGACCCCGGCATTGTTGACCAGTACCGACAGATTCCCGAGCCCGGCTTCGGCGGTTTCGAGCGCGGCGACGATGCTTTTGCGGTCGGTCACATCGAGCGCGACCGGCAGGCACGTCCCGCCGCGTTCGCGGATCGCCGCGCACGCCCGTTCGAGCCGGTCGACGCGCCGCGCCGCCACCGCGACCTTGGCGCCTGCCAACGCCAGGATTTCCGCAAGATGCAGCCCGATCCCACTCGACGCGCCGGTGACCAGCGCAACCTGATCGGCGACCGAGAAGCTGGGGAGTTCGGTCACGGGGCGACCTCCTTCGCCTGCTCGCGCAGCGCGTATTTCTGGATCTTGCCGGTCGAGGTCTTGGGCAGCGGACCGAAGACGACCGCTTTCGGCGCCTTGAAATGCGCGAGGTTCGCGCGGCAGAACGCGATGATGTCATCGGCCGAGACCGGCGCGGCATCGGGCTTCAAGGTCACGAAAGCGCACGGCGTCTCACCCCAGCGTTCGTCGGGCCGCGCGACCACCGCCGCCTCCATGATCTGCGGATGGCGGTACAGCACCTCCTCGACCTCGATCGAGGAGATGTTCTCGCCGCCCGAGATGATGATGTCCTTGGAGCGGTCCTTGACCTCGACATAGGAGTCCGGGTGCATCACCGCGAGGTCGCCGGTGTGGAACCAGCCGCCAGCGAACGCCTCCGCGGTCGCGCCCGGGTTCAACAGATATCCTTTCATCAGCGTATTGCTGCGCACCACGATCTCGCCGACCGTCGCACCGTCGGCCGACACGTCCCGCATCGTCGCCGGATCGACGACGCGCTGGCGGTCGAGGGTCATCGTCTGCACCCCCTGCCGCGCCATCTTGCCGGCGCGCTCGGCGCGCGGCAGCTCATCCCATTCCTCCTGCCACGCACAGACCGTGGTTGGCCCGTAGCTCTCGGTCAGCCCGTAAAGATGCGTGACGCGAAACCCCATGCGCTCCATCGCCTCGATCACCGGCGAGGGCGGCGCCGCGCCGCCGGTCGAGGCCTCGACGACATGGTCGAAGCGGCGCTTCACGGCGTCGGGCGCATGGACCAGCATGTTGAGCACGATCGGCGCGCCCGACAGATGCGTCACCCGATGCTCGGCGATCGCCGCGAAGATCTGCGCCGGATCGACCCGGCGCAGGCAGACATGCGTGCCGGCGACCGCAGTCACCCCCCAGGTGTAGGTCCAGCCGTTGCAGTGGAACATCGGCAAGGTCCACAGATAGACCGAATGCGGCCCGAGCCCGAACAGGATCGCATTGCCCATCGCGTTCAAGAACGCGCCGCGGTGGTGATAGACGACGCCTTTGGGGTTGCCGGTCGTGCCCGAAGTGTAATTGAGCGCAATCGGCGCCCATTCGTCATCGGGCGGCGACCAGATGAAACCCGGATCGCCCTCGCCGAGGAAATCCTCGTATTCGATTTCGCCGAACTGCAGCGGGCCGGGCCTATCGGCGATCTCGACCACCGGAATTTCGCGGCCGAGCCGCGCCACCACGTCGCGCACGACCGGCGCGAACTCGCGGTCGGCGATCAGCAGCTTTGCCTGGCCGTGGCCGAGGATGAACGCGATCGACGCGGCGTCGAGCCGGTAGTTGAGCGCGTTCAACACCGCGCCGGCCATCGGCACCGCGTAATGCGCCTCCAAAAGCGCCGGCACGTTGGGCGCGAAGACCGCCACGGTATCGCCATTGCTTATGCCGCGGCGGCGCAGCGCGCCGGCAAGGCGTCGGCAGCGTTCGTAGAATTCGCGGTAGGTGAAGCGTCGCGCCCCGTCGATCACCGCGACCTTGTCGGAATAGATCGCCGCCGCGCGTGCGAGAAAATTGAGCGGGGTCAGCGCCGCGAAATTCGCCGCGTTGCGCGCGAGATGCGCCGCGTCGTACTGCCCTGGCGATGCCGGCACCGCAAACACTCCAAGCCTCGGACCTTGGGCGATCCTAGCACGCAGCGAGATCGATCCAGAACGACAGCTTGGTCTTGCCGTTTTCCGCAAGGTAGCTGCGCTCCAACATTCCGCCATTCGCCACGATAACCCGGCGTGACGGTTCGTTGTCGTCATCGCAAGTGATCTGGAGGTGTTTCAGCCCGACTTCGCGCGCCACCGGCAGCAGCAGGCGCAGTGCCTCGGTCGCGTAGCCGCGACGCCGCTTCCACGGCACCACCGCATAGCCGACATGGCCGTGGACATGCGGCGGCAACTCGTCGGTGCCCGGTGCAAAGCGAAGATTGATCAAACCGCAGAACTCGCCGTCGTCGAGCCAGAACACGCGGTTCGGCAGGCGCGGAACGACCAGGCCCGAGGCCTGGGTGATCGTGCCGTCCTGCCGGGTCAACTCATGGATGAGCGCCGTCGGATCGCGGCGCAACAGCGCCAAATGCTCGCCGGAGACATCTCGCGTCGTGTTCGGCGACCAGCCGGTTTCGAGCGCTGTCACGTAGCCGGGCAACCCCGCCAGACTGGGCAACACCAGCCGCAGCGTCATGCGCCGATCAGCGACGCCACCCGCTCGCGGTGCCAGGTCGCGTCGCCAAACGCGACCTCGCTCGCCTTGGCCCGCTTCATGTAAAGGTGGAGGTCGTGCTCCCAGGTCATGCCGATGCCGCCATGCAACTGGATGCCGGCGTTGGACACCTTGCGGCTCGCGTCCGAGGCATAGGATTTAGCCATCGACACCGCGAGCGGCGCGTCGGCCGCGCCTTCGTCGATCGCCCAGGCGGCGTAGTAGGTCAGCGACTTGGCGTTCTCGACCTCGACCAGCATGTCGGCGCATTTGTGCTTGACGCCCTGGTAGCTGCCGATCGGTTTGCCGAAGGTTTCACGCAATTTGGCGTACTCGACCGTCATGTCGAGCACGCGCTGCGCCCCGCCGCACATCTCCGCCGCGAGCGCCACGGCGGCGGCGTCATAGACCCGCACCAGCGCCGGCCATCCCGCATGCAGCTCACCGAGCACGGCCGCTTGCGGCACCGCGACATTGGCGAAGTGCACCTCGCAGAGCTTTCGCGTCTCGTCGATCGACGGCATCAGCGCGACGCTGAGCCCCGCCGCGTCCTTGGGCACGACAAAGAGGCTGACCCCGTCTTCCATCGTGCTGCCGTCGCGGGTGCGCGCCGCGACGACGATGATATCGGCGAGATGCGCGTCGGGAACAAAGAGCTTGGTGCCCGAGAGCTCGAACCCGCCGCGCATCGGCTGCGCGTTCATCACGATGCCCGACGCATCCCATCGCGCATTGGCCTCGGTCGCCGCGAGCGTTGCCTTCAACGCACCCTCGGCGATGCGCGGCAGATATTCCTGCCGCTGCAACGGCGAGCCGGCCGCGCGGATCGCCGCGCCACCGAGCAGCGCGGTCGCCAGATAGGGACCCGGCATCACCGCGCGGCCCATCTCTTCCATCAGCACGACAAGATCGACCAGGCCAAGTCCGCTGCCGCCATCCTCCTCCGCGAAATTGATCCCGAGCCAGCCCTGCTCGGCGATCTGCGCCCAAAATTCCGGGGTCATTGCTTCTGGCGTCGCCATGCGCTCGCGCACGAACTTGGTCGTGCAGGTCGCATCGAGGAATTTCCGCGCGGTGTCGCGCAGCAGCTCCTGTTCTTCGCTAAAGCCGATGTCCATCGCCACTCACCCCTTCGGCAAGCCGAGCACGCGCTCGCCGATGATGTTGCGCTGGATCTCGCTGGTGCCGCCGGCGATCGAATACTGCCGCGCGCCGAGCACGCGATGGGCCCAGCGGCCGGCATCGGGCACCGCCTCGGTCGCGCCGTCGATCGTCGCGTAAGGGCCGAGCAGGGTCGAGGACGCGTCGGCGATGCGCTGCGCCAGCTCCGAGCCGAACAGCTTGAGGATCGAGCCTTCGGGCCCCGGCGGCTCGCCGCGCAGCCGGCGGGTCAGGCCGCGCAGCCGCGTCACCTTGAGCGCCTGCGCGTCGATCATCAGCTGCGCCAGCAACTGGCGCACATGGGTCTGGTCCCAGGAGGGCTCCTGGCGGTTGGGGAATTGCTTCGCCAGCTCGACAAGCCGGGCGATCTGCGCCACGTGGTCGCGCCCGCCGGCGCCGCCGCGCTCGAACATCAAGGTGGTGATCGCGACCTTCCAACCCTCGTTGATCTTGCCGACGACATTCTCCTTCGGCACCGCGACGTCCTCGAAGAATACCTCATTGAAGTGCCGGTGGCCGTTGAGCAGCACCAGCGGGCGCACCGTGACCCCCGGCGTCTTCATGTCGACCAGCAGATAGGTGATGCCGTGATGCTTTGGCGCGTCGGGGTCGGTGCGCACCAACAGGAAACACCAATCGGCGAAATGCGCGCCCGAGGTCCACACCTTCTGGCCGTTGACGACGAAATGGTCGCCCCCATCGACCGCGCGGGTGCGCAGGCTGGCGAGGTCGCCGCCGGCGCCGGGCTCCGAGAAGCCCTGGCACCATCGCTCGTCGCCAGAAAGGATGCGCGGCAGATGGCGCTGTTTCTGCGCCTCGGTGCCGAGCTGGATGAGCGTCGGACCCAACAGGCCGATCGCGCTTGCTCCGGGCAGGATCGGTGCGTGGGCGCGGAAATACTCCTCGTCGAAGATCACCTGCTGGATGAAGCTGGCGCCGCGCCCGCCATATTCCTTGGGCCAGGAGATGCCGACCCAGCCGGCCGCGTGCATCTTCTTCTGCCAGGCGACGCGTTTTTCCAGCGTCTCGCGATCGGGCGCAACGCGGGAATCCTGCGCATCCTCGACCTTGAGGTCGTCGGTCAGATTGGCTTCGAGCCAGGCGCGGAATTCGCGGCGGAATTCAGCGTGTTCCGGGGCGTCGGCGAAGTCCATGGCGTTTTCCCTTCAATGGCCCGCTTGTCGTGCGGGCTCAAAATTCGGCGTCGAGCTCGGGCATTTCCTCGGGTTCGAGCTTGGCTGCCTCGATCCACTCGAGCATCGTCGGCAAGTTCATAATGCGCTCGCAATAGGCGTCCGCCTCGGGATCGAGCTTGACGCAATAGGTGCGGAAGCGGGTGCACACCGGCGCGTACATCGCGTCAGCCATCGTCAGCTTCTTGCCGAAGAGATACGGTCCCTTCCAGCGCTCGAAACACTCGTGCCAGATCTTCAAGATCCACTCGATATCGGCCTGTGCCGCCGACCACACGACAAAGTTCGGCTTGACGCTCTTCAAATTGACCGGCAAGGCCGAGCGCAGCGCGGCGAAGCCGGAATGCATCTCGCCGCAGATCGATCGGCAGCGCGCCCGCGCCTCACGGCCGGTCGGCAACAGCCCCGCCTTCGGGAACTGTTCGTGGAGGTACTCGCCGATCGCCAGCGTGTCCCAAATCGAGACGCCGTCATGGATCAGGGTCGGCACTCGGATCGACGACGATTGCAGCAACAGCTCGGCACGCACCGACGGGTCGTCGGCGGAAACCAGCTGCTCCTCGAAATCGAGCCCGGCCCATTTCGCCAAGAGCCAGCCGCGCAAGCACCACGACGAATAGTTCTTGCTGCTGATCGTGAGGATGGCTTTCGCCATGAAAACGGCCTTCGGAGAAACGGGCTGGTGGGGTCAATCTAACAGGGTTTTGCGCCGCAGCGAAACGCCCCCGGCGCGCTTCAGCCGGCCGGGAAGCGGCGGCTCAGGAAGTCGCGCAGATCGGCGGCGCAGCGATCCGGCACCGCGTCGCAGATATTGTGCGGCAGCCCCTCATAGATCTTTAACTCGACATCCTTGAGCCGGCGGAACGGATCGTAATTGGCGATCGAGCCGACCGTCTCGGCGCCCGGGATCACGACGAGCGTCGGGCATCCAATCCGATCGACCTCGCCGCTCCAATCGTAGCTCGCCATCAGCAGCACGAACTTGCCGATAAAGGCGGGATCGTTCTTCGCCGCTTCGTCGAGGAACCATTCGACGAGGCCGGGATCGGCATCCGGCGGCAACCGGTCGCGGATCGTCTCGGCGAGAAAGCCGCGCAGCCCCTTGGCCTGGATCTGCGGGATCCAGCTCGGCGCCTGGCTGTTCTTGAGGCCCGGGGTCGAGCCGTAGAGCGCGAGGCTCGTCACCCGCTCCGGCCGGGTCATCGCCAGTTGCTGGCCGAGATACCCACCCGCCGAATTACCGACGACATGCGCTGCGTTACAGCCGAGATGATCGAGCAGCTCGACGACATCGAGTACGAGCCGGTCGAGGGTCAGCGCGCGGTCGGCCGGCGGCACCTCGGCCCCACCGTGGCCGCGCAAATCGAGCCGCACGACACGGCAATCCCGGCACAGATGCGGGACCCAGCCGAAATAACGCCGCGCGCTGCCCATCGCCGCGTGCAGCAACAATACGGTCGGCGCTTGCGCCCACGGATTGGTGAAATTATCAGTGTAATACGCCAACCGCAGACCGTCGCTGGTGGTAAAGGTTTCCATCCCAGTCACTTTCCCACCGGCGGCGGCGGCAAGGTGGCGATGAACTTCACCAGATACGGCTTCCATACCGCCGCGTAGTAATGGGTGAAATGCCCATGCGTATCCTTGCTGTATGGGGTCAGCACATAGGTGCCGTGGGCGATCTTCTTCATCGCCCGCTCGACGGTGCCTAAGGTCGGCGGATCGGCGAAATCCTCTTCATTGTTGATCAGCAGCACATGCGCCTTGATCTTCGGCAGATCAGGCTCGGGGCTATAGTCGTAGATGGACTCCAATTCCCACAGCGTATTGTTGGCATCGCCCTTTTCGGCCTGCTCCAACCGCTTGTCGTAGAGCGCCTTGGCTGCCTCCATGGTGGGCGCCTCTTCCTGGATGCGCACCGGGCTCTCGGTCAAGTCGTTGCCGGCCGCCGCATATTCGTAGTGGCTCGGGTTCTTGTCGTAATTGCCGTTGTTCCAGTCGGGGTCGTGGCGGATCGACTCGGCGGCGCCACGGCGCAGCATATAATTACGCCCGCTGATCTCGACCGGCTGGCACGACAGCCCGACCGTGCCGTCCATCAGGTCGGGATACATCTCGGCCCACATGAATTGCTGCATGCAACCCAAGGAGCTGCCGATCACCAGCCGCAGATGCGCGACCTTGAGCCCGTCGGTCACCAGCTGGTGCGTGACGTCGATCATGTCGTGATAGCGGTAATGCGGGAAATTGGCCTTGAGCCCGTCCGACGGCTTGCTCGACCCGCCGCGGCCCAGCGCATCGGGCATGATGATGAAATATTTGGCCGCGTCGAGCGGCTGGCCCGGCTTGAACAGCTCGTCGGCGAGGGTCGGCCGGAACCAGTTGTCGCCGGTGCCGGTATTGCCCTGCAACAGCAGCACGCCGTTGACGATCTCGCCCTTGGCGTTGCGTTGCGCCGTGCCGATCGTGCGGTAGTGCAGCTTCAGCTCGGGCAGCGTCTCGCCGCTGACGAATTTGTAGTTTTGGATCGTGTAGTCGCCGGTCTGATAGCCGGGCCAGTTGGTGTTGACGTCGGCCGCGAGCGCCGGCCCGGCGACGCCGGCAAGGACGGCGATGATCAAGGCACGAACCAGCATCAGCGGTTTCCTCCTCAGTTAGGTGTCATTGCGAGGCGCCGAGCGGCGCCGCGGCAATCTCCCGCCGCAGAGGGCCAAGGCGGGGGGAGATTGCTTCGCTGTGCTCGCAACGACCGCTGTGTTTATTCCGCCGCCGCAGCCCGTTCCGGCCCCAGCGTCTTCATGAATTCGATCAGGTACTTCTTCCACACCGCGGCGTAGAAATGGGTGAAATGCCCATGCGTGTCGGGCCCCGCCGGGATCAGCACGTATTTGCCGTGCTTGACCCGCTTCATCGCCCGCTCGACGGTGCCGAGCTCGGGCGGGTTGGCGTGATCCTCGGCGTCGTTGATCAGCAGCACCTTAGCGGTGATCTTGTCGAGATCGGGCTCGGGGTTGTAGTCCATGATCGCCTCGATCGCCCACAGCGTGTCGTTGGCGTCGCCCTTGGCGGCCTGCGCGATGCGATGTTCGTAAAGCGCATCGGCCGCGGCCTTGGTGGGGGCCATTTCCTGGATGCGGGTCGGGCTTTCGGTGCCAAAATTGCCGGCCGCGGCGTAGATGTAGTGGCTCGGGTTCTTGTCGTAGAAGCCGCCCTTCCAGTCGGGATCGTGACGGATCGCCTCGGCGGCGGCGCGCCGGCCGAGCCAGTTGCGGCCGCTGATCTCGACCGGCTGAGACGATAGCGACACCACCCCGTCCATCAGGTCGGGGTACATCTCGGCCCACATCCAGCATTGCATGCCGCCCATCGAGCTGCCGATGACGAGCCGCAGATGCGCGACCCCGAGCCCTTCGGTGACCAGCCGGTGGCCGCTATCGACCATGTCGCGGTAGCGGTAATGCGGGAACCCGCCGCGCAGCCCGTCGGACGGCTTGCTCGACCCGCCGCGCCCGATCGCGTCCTGCATGATGATGTAGTAGTCGCGCGCGTCGAGCGGCTGGCCCGGCGCGAACAGCTCGTCGGCGAGTTGCGGGCGAAACCAGTTGTCGCCGGTGCCGGTATTGCCTTGCAGCAGCAGCACGCCGTTGACGATCTTGCCCGCCGCGTTCTTCTGCGGCACGCCGATCGTGCGGTAATGCAGGCGCAGCTCGGACAGCACCTCGCCACTGGCAAAGCGATAGTCCTTCAGGATGAAATCGGCTTCCTGGTAATTCGGCCATTTCGTCGCGTCATTGGCGGGCATCGGCAGCTCTCCCTGGGCGGTTGTGGGGATGATAGAGGCTCGCACCCGGCTGACAAAGCTCAGCGCATGGCCGCCCGCTGTATCCGCTGCCGGCGAAAATAGGTGGTCAGCACGAGCGCCAACGCGGCCGCGAAACCCGCCATGACCGAGCCGATCGCGCCAAAGATGCTGCGGAAGATTCCCCATAAAACATCGCGCCCGATCGCTAGCACCGTCTGCGGGCCCGTGCGGCCTGCCGGATACAGGGCGCTGAGATGATAGCTTCCCGGCGTCGCGATCTGGAACCCCCACACCGCCTTGCCGCTATGCCCGCCGATCGTGTAGCTGCTGCTGATCGCCGGCGCGGTGACCGCGACCGGCTTGCCATCGCCGCCCATCACCGTGACCCGCAACCCGGTGATGTTCTCCGCGGAATAGAGTTGACCGTCCACGACGCTTTCAGGCTCGTGATAGATCGTGTAATTGCCCGGCTCATCGAGCGTCAGCACATCGTCGCCCGGCACGACCACCCGCGTCAGCGCGTTCTGCAACCGCCAATACACGCTCAGCCCGAGCCACACCGCCACGCTGACCCCGGCGATCAGGCAGATCGCCCCAGGACATACCCGGCCCTGCTCTGCATTGTCGCGGCTCACGCCATGATCGGCGCGTCGCCTTCGAGCGTCGTGCGGTGCATCAGCCGTGTGTAGCGCGCCTCGTCGAACGGGGTCGCGCAATGCTGGGTGCAGCGGTTGTCCCACAGTACCGCGTCGCCGTCGCGCCAGCGATGGCGATAGACGAACCGGTCCTGCCGCGCGAATTCCTGGAGCCAGGCGACGATGGCGCGGCCCTCTTCCGGCGGCAGTCCCTCGATGTCGCAGGCCCAGCGGCCGATATAGAGCGAGACCCGGAAGCTGCGCGGATGGCGTCTCACCAGCGGGTGGAACACATCGGGCCGCGCGGCCAACTCCTCCGCGGTGTAGGGCCGCATGTCGGGATAGTTGATGCGGTGCATCTCGGCCCGGCTGAACCGCGCCCGCCTGCCGCCGATCTTGCGCCGGATGTCGTCGGGCAGCGCCGCATAGGCCGCGACCATGTCGGCGAACAGGGTGTCGCCGCCGTCGGGCGGCACGATGCGGGCATAGAGGAACGAACCGGCGTTCGGCACGGTCTTGTCCTCGCCGTCGGTATGAAACCCCATGCCGGCACCGCGCAGCCCCAACGGCTTGCCGTCCTGCTCGGCATTGCCGACGACCCAGACTTCGGGGTGGTCGGGCAAGTTGAACTCGGACGGCACCATGATGTGCAACTTCCCGAGCCGCCGGGTAAAGGCGATGTGCTCCGCCGGTGTCATGTCGAGATCGCGGAACACCAGGATGCCGTGGCGGAACCAGGCCGCCTCGATCAAGTGCAGTTCCCCATCGCCAACCCGCAAGTTCGGGGTGGCGCCGATCACCTCGGCGCCGAAATCGCCCTGCAGCGGACGAAACTCCATGGCCATCGCTCGCGCTCTTTCAGCTTTGCCAATATCCTATCGCGACCTCGCGTCACCGTCTCGCTGTCAGTCCAGGAGCTTTCGATGATGAGCCATGCCCGGCTCGCTGCCCTCGCCTTTGCCGCCTTCTTCGCCGCCGTGCCCGCGCAAGCGCAGCTGCGCTGCGTTCCGTTCATCAACTACGCGCCGGCGGTCCCGGCGCCGCGCGTCGACTTCTGGGCCGTGAAGAGTGGCGACCGCATCAACGCGCAGGTCAAAACCGTGCCCTATCGCGTGCTGTTCTTCGGTGATTCGATCATCGAGCGCTGGTTATTGCCGCTATGGGACGCCAAGCCGGTATGGGACGCCAACATGCCGCAGCGCGGCGTGCTCAACGCCGCGGTCAGCGGCGACCGCACCGAGAATCTGCGTTGGCGGCTCGAGCACGGCAATCTCGACGGGCCGGCGCCCAAAGGCGTGATCCTGTTGATCGGCACCAACGACCTTGCCACCGGACGGCAGCCGGCCGAGGCCGCCGAAGGCGTTCGCGCGGCACTGACACGCCTGCGCGATCAGCTGCCGACGACGCGCATCCTGCTCTTGGGGCTGACGCCGCGCGGGGCTACCGCGGACGACCCGCTTCGCTTGGCGGTCGTCGCAACCAACAAGCTGATCCAAACCTGCGCCGGTGATAACGTCGTCTACGCCGACATCGGCGGCGCGCTGCTCGACGGCAGCGGCGTTTTGAGCAAGGACCTGTCGCCCGATCTGCTGCACTTCAACGGCGCCGGCTACCAGCGCTTGGTGCCAAAGCTCGACCCGCTGATCGATCGCCTCGTCGGCCCACCCTAATCGACCAGCAGCTTGCCCACGCGCAGCCGGTCGACCATCCGCCCTTCGATCAGCGAATAGCAGCGCATCGTCACTTCCTCCTGATAGCCGAGCGCCGCGGCAAAGGCGCGGCCGGCCTGGTTCGGCGCCTGGATCGCGGCGGTCAGCCGGCGCGCGCCCTGGTTGCGCGCCCACGCCTCGATCCGCTCGTGCAGGGCGCGGCCAAGCCCTTGGCCCCCACAATCCGGCAGCACCGTGACATTGACAAAAGCGTCGTGCTGCATGCGAAAACCGAACTCGATGCTGCCCGAGGCATGGCCGACGACGCGCTCTCTGCGGCGCCCCTCGGGCAGCGTCGCGACGATCCACAAACGCGGATCGCCGCCGGTGCTGGCGATGTCCCGCTCGATCGCCTCGACCGGCGCGACTTCGCTCGGCACCCGCAAGACAAACGGATGATGGCCGGCAACAATCATTTCAAAATCGCGGAACGCCGGCCCGTCGCCGGCGCGCATCTCGCGCAGGATCGGCCGCGCCGTGACCGATGGCTGGCCCTGGGGCGCCGCCGCCGGGATCTCGACCGGCGGCTCGCCGGGCAGCGGCTCCAGGAGCTTGCCCATCCAGAAATCGTCGGTCCAGGCGCCGCGCCGGAAGACACCGCTGCGGATTCGGCCTTCGACCGCGAACCCGCTCTTGCGGTAAAGCGCCAGCCCGCGCTCGTTCAATGAACTGACGCGCAGCTCGAGCCGCCAGGCCTGGCGCAGCCGCGCCCAGGCCTCAATTTTCTCGAACAGCAGGGTTCCGATGCCGCGGCCGCGCCATTCCTCGCGCAACCCGACCACGGCGATGAAGACGATGCCGTTGTTGCGCGCGAAATGCCCACAGAACGCCGAGAGGTAGCCGACGATGGCCCCGCCGTCGCTCTCCGCGAGGAAGACGACGCCGCGGCCATGTCGGTTGAGGCTGCGCAGCTCCGCCTCGGGATGCCCGGCCCAGGGATGTGGCTGGCCCGGCACTCCGAGGAACTCGGTCTCGGCGTCGATCCGCGCGACCGCCGCCATCAGCGCCGCGCCATCGGCCGGTTGCGCCGCTCGGATCAGGATAGGTGCGGCCACGGTTGCGCTCGCCTGCCCAACAGTTTGCATGCGATGTTTACCAGCCGCGCCGCGTCCGGCATAGCACCCGGGCCGCGAGCGCGCCCGGAGCCTTCGATGCCGTCAGCCGAGCTAAGTCCCCACGCCAACAATTTCGATTTTCTCCGGCTGGTCGCGGCGGTGACGGTGATCTTTTCCCACTCCTGGCTGATCGCCTACGGGACGCAGCGCGACGAGCCGCTGGTCTGGGCGACCCACAACCAATGCCCGCTCGGCTTGGTCGGCGTCTTCGTCTTTTTCGTGATCAGCGGCTACCTGGTGACCGAGAGCTTTTGCCGGGCGCCAAAGCCTGGCGGCTTCGTGCTGCGCCGCTTTATGCGGATTTATCCGGCGCTGATCCCCAATGGCCTTGTCTGCGCGTTCGTCCTCGGGCCAATCGTGACGCCGCTGCCTCTCGCCGCCTATTTCACCGGCCCCGGCGTGCGCGACTTCCTCGTCGAGATCGCGACCTTGTGGCCCGGGCCGCTGGCGCTGCCCGGCGTGCTGTTCGCCAATACCACCGTCGGGCTCCTTATCAACGGCTCGTTCTGGACGCTGCGCTTCGAGGTCTACATGTACCTGTTGGTACTGATCCTCGGGGTCGCGCGGGGCCTCCGGCTATCGACGTCCCTCGCGCTCCTCGCGCTCGGCATCGCCGCGATCTGGTGGGACGAGCGGCACTCGCTGATGTGGCTTCACGACATCCGCGGCTGGCTGTGGATGCTGAGCCATTTCGCCGCCGGGATGGTGATGTATTTCCTGCGCGGCCGGATCGTCTTCCGCTGGTATTACGCGATCCTCGCGCTGGCCGGGCTGGTGCTGTTCAGCGCGATCGGCGAGTTCATCACCTTCTTCGCCCTGAGCGGCGGCTATCTGACGATCCATGTCGCGACCCGCTATTGGCCCGCGACCGACTATTCCCGCCATGTCGGCGATCTCAGCTACGGCATCTACATCTATGGCTGGCCGTGCGAGGAGTTCGTCATGTGGCTGTCCGGCGGCAAGGCAGAGTGGTGGGAGGTCTTCCTCGGCGCGCTGGCGCTGGCGCTGCCGCTCGCTTGGCTGTCATGGCACCTCGTCGAGTCGCGCGCGCTGCGCTGGGTGCGCAGGCGGCGGCGCCCGGCAGTCGCCGCGCCCGCCGTGCCGTAGGGCCGCGCTGTGTCATTGCGAGCGGAGCGAAGCAATCTCGTCGGAACGGGCGAGATTGCCGCGTCGCGCTAGAGCGCTCCTCGCAATGACGGCTGCGTCTAGAGCTTCTTAAAAAAGCTGTGGTGACGGCTCGTCGTGTGCGGGCGGATCTTGGTCGCCCAGTCGCCCCAGGCGCCGGCGACCTCCCATTCCTTCGAATCGACCACCTCCGGCGATTCGATCTCGTAGATCGCCATGTATTTCTGCATGCGGCTGTCGTTCGACTTCTCGAGCCGGTAGCGGGTCACGCTGATGACCCCCGGGACCTTCGACAGCATCGGCACGTGCTCGGTATCGTAAATCCGATTGAAATCAGCCTCATGCGCGGCCGGAATGTCCATCTGCACGAGATAGATGTACGACATGGCGAGTCCCTCCTCGGACGGTTCGCCATACTTTAGCCGACCCTCGGCCCTGTGCAATTCGGCAAAAATCGACCGCAATCGCGTCGGATTGACGCCGGGTCGTGGTGTCATCTTTGTTTCACAGCGTTTACGTCGTAGGGTCGACTTGGTACGCGACCTGCACCGCTAAGGACTCCATCTCGCATCCCTGCCATGTCCTTGCATCCGCGTCCGGAGTGAACAGCTCTACCCCGGCGCCCCATCCCGATGATCACGCGAGCTTCCTGACATGACCCGGTTGACTGCCGCAACCCGACGCATCTTGCCCCTTGCCGGCCTCGCGCTGTGCCTCGGCCTTGCCTTTCCGGCGCAGCGTGCCGACGCGGCGCCGGATGGCGCCGACACCGTGCGCAGATTCTACAGTACGCTGCTCGATACCATGCGCAGCGGCGCGCAATTGGGCGCGAAAGGGCGCTACGCGCGTCTCGCGCCGGTCGTGCAGCAAACCTTCGACATCCCGTTCATGACCCGGCTCGCAGTCGGGCCCCAGTGGAACAGCCTGACCCCGGCGCAGCAGTCGCAGGTGACCGAGGCGTTCGAGCACTATGTCGCGGCGGTCTATGCCGAGCGCTTCGACAGCTATGCGGGCGAGAAGTTGACGGTGACCGGCGAAACCGCCTCGCCCGCCGGCACGATCATCACCAGCCTGATCATCAAATCCGACGGCGAGCCCATCCACATCAACTACCTGATGCGCGATAACAAGATCGCCGACGTCTACCTCAACGGCACGATCAGCGAGCTGGCGACGCGCCGCTCGGAATTCGGCTCGATCCTCCAGGCGCAAGGCATCAACGGCCTGATCACCGCGCTCAACAACAAGGCCGCCGCGCTGGCGTCGTAACCTAATCGTCGGCGGCAGGTTCAACGTCCTGCGCGCCGACGGTGCGATACTTCATCTCGTCCGGCACCGAGCGCCCGGTATCGGTGAAGGCGCGGCGCGGCGCACCGCCTCGACATTGATCAGCCGATAGCAAAACCTTGGCTCGGCCAGCGCCCTCCGCCTATGGTGGCTGCATTGCGAAATTCAGGAGGAAACCGATGATCCATGTGCTCGCCATCATCACCACCAAGCCCGGCATGCGCGACGAGGTGCTGGCCGCGTTCCGCGCCAACATGCCGGCGGTCCACGCCGAGGACGGCTGCATCGAATACGGCCCGGTGATCGACGCCGAGGGCGGCGCGGGGGCCAAGTTCGGGGCGGACACGTTTGTCGTCGTCGAGAAATGGGAAAGCCTCGACCACCTCGGCGCCCACGCCCGCTCGCCGCACATGGCCGCCTACGCCGCGAAGACCCGCGATCTGCTCGCCAATCGCGAAATCCACGTCTGCCAGCCGGCGGCCTAAAAAGTTCACCACAGAGGCACGGAGAACACAGAGGGGAAAAATAAGGGGCGCGGAGCGCCCAAGAATCCCTTTGCGATCTTTGTGCACCCTCCGCCTCGTCTGCGAGGGAGTGCTTTCCTCTGTGCCTCTGTGGTTTTCCTAATTTATGTGCAGCACCGCCTTGCCGGTGAAGTCGCGGTCGATCAGGCGCTGGGCGATCGCGCCCACTTCGCTCCAACCCGCCTCGACCGCGATCTGCGGCGCAAGCCTTCCGGCGGCGATCTCGCCGGCCAGGAGGCCAAGGCCGATGCTGGCGCGCTCGACGCTCATCAGCTCGTGGAACAAGGTGAGGCCGTAGAGTCGTGCCCCGCCGGTGCCGAAGAATGTCCGGCTCTCGACATTGGCCGTCCCCGCTTCCGAGATGCCGAAGGTTACGCAGGTGCCGTTCGGCGCCAGCATGCCCATCGCCGCCGACAGCGCCGAGCCGCCGACCGAGTCGAGGATCAGCCAATAGGGCGCATGCTCCGTGGCCACGCTGAGGTCGCGGCCGACCACGACCCGCCCGCCGCACCACGCGGCGACCTGGTCGCGATGCTCGGGCCGGCGGACATGGCCCCAGACGAGCGCGCCGGCGGCGAGCGCCAGCTGGCAGGCGAGATGCCCGACCCCGCCCGAGGCGCCGTCGACCAGCACCTTGCGGCCCAAGAGCAGCCCGCCCTGGCGCAGCGCATGCAGCGCCGTGAGGCCCGCGACCGGCAAGGTCGAGGCCTGCGCGTCGCTGACCACGTCGGGCAGCACGCCGACCGCGTGGCTGCGGCAATTGACCCGCTCGGCCCAGGCGCCGTTGGGCAAAATCCCGACAACCCGCGTCCCGGCCTTGGGACCGCTGCCATCGGCGGCTTCGGTCTCGACCACTCCCGCAAAATCCCAGCCCGGCCGCCAGCCCGGCTCGGCCTGCTGCACCGCGCGCCGCGTCTCGCCGCGGTTTAGCGAGATCGCGGTGACCTTGACCCCGACTTCGTCGCGGTCGGGGTCGCGCAGCTCGACCGGCTTGATCGAAAGCCGCCCGGGCGCGGCCGGATCGACGACGATGGCTCGGATGGTTTGCGGCATGGGACAAATCCTCGCTAAGTTTCGCGAAATCGGTGTAATCGCTCTCGTTGGAATGAATCGATCCTTCTAGCACCCTTGCGCAAGAGGCCATCACTTCTTAACTAGGTTTCTGCCGCCGGAATTGGCCGAGCGGCTTGGTCGTTGAGATTGTCAAGTCGCTTCTCCTCAGGCGGACGAATGATGCATGAGTGCATCGGTGCTGCCAGCCGACGTGGTGATGAGATATCGAGCTCCGCTCAAGTCTCCATGACTGCAATATAGCGGTTTGCGTTTTTAAGACCCGCGCTGGCGAGTATTGGATTGCATCCTTCGAAAGCCAGTGGATGACCGCGTGCGTCTGGGGGAGACCGATCCAAAGATCGGCGCTCAGGGTCAGGGTGATTCCCCCAGACTCTGCAAACAATGGGGAGGGCGGTGACAAAGGAGTGGTTCAAACCTCGGGGATATAGGCATTTCGACCGTCCAGTTGGGTCGAGCTTCATTACGCAGGTCGAAGATCCGAGCGTTGTCGGGCGACACGCCTTTTTGCCGCTCATTCACTACGAAAAGCGATCGTGCCCCTGGTGGTGGTGTAGGAGCGCGGGGTCGCTCCAGGTCTCCGGCGGGTCCGGCCGGTTATGTCAGGCGGCCACGGCAGGCAGCCTGACGAAAGGATCGTCGCTCAAAGGTGC
>Ga0181530_10001290_pt1 | contig 31692 bp, 22 predicted proteins | sample PEATcosm2014_Bin_42_FD_119769 | JGI IMG/M metagenome (GOLD analysis project Ga0181530, IMG submission 119769) | Peatland microbial communities from MTU Mesocosm Facility, Houghton, MI, USA - PEATcosm2014_Bin10_60_metaG | ecosystem: Environmental > Terrestrial > Soil > Wetlands > Peat | place...
AAATGCCCTTGCAGCCTCCGTCCTTCGTCAGGTCTGCGGGCGGGCATACGCCAAACAATTCCGACACATTCACATAGAGATAACCGTAGAAAGGGGTGCCCATGTTGAGCTGTGAGGGCGCGACCCCTTCCTGGAGGAATATGTTGACTGCCTCGTTGGCGGCGCCTCCCGGCTGGCACTCCCATGGGTCGGGGTTGGTCCAGTCCCAAAAGATTTCTGAATTCAGCTGCCCATCCGACTCCCCGTACGTAGCGCACTCGTACATCATAATGTTGAAGAAATCGACGAACTGGTCCACCTGGGGGATGGCATACCCGTTGCCGCCGTTTCCCCAAGGGGGAACATCCGCAGAAATCAAGTAGGTCGGGGAAGGAAGCACCGCCCGTAAACCCGCCATCAGATTGTAGAAGTTATTGGTCTCCGCCATTGTGGGATATTCCCAATCGATGTCCACGCCATCGTATCCGTGCTCGTTGACAAACGTCGCCACGTTGGCAATGAGTGTGGCCATCCCATCGGGATTGTCATCAAAGTCATTAAAGGGGCCGCAGACGCCTATCTGTACTTTGACGTCGTTCTTATGTGCTTTGCGGATGAGAGCGGGCTCGAGAAGGCCATTGGGGCCACCGGCAATATAGAGCGAGCCGTCGGAATAAAAGCCGAGGCAGAAGTGAATAATGTGCGTCAATTTGGCGTAAGGGATTTGCTCCGAGGTGTAGGGCGGTGTCTGAGTCCGACTCGAATAGCTGTAATCGCCAATGAGCCGCTTTGCCGGTTTGGGGATCGCCGCCTTTGACAACTCCTGGTCCTGCCCGCTCGCGCATAGGGTGCTGAAACCGACAAGCAGCACCATCGCCAGCCGGATGTAGGTCTTCAAAACATCAAACTGAACTTTCATATGAGTCCTTTCATCTGTTCCCGCAGTCACATTCTCTTGGCATATTTCGAGTTACTTAAAAAAAACGCGTCCGTTCCTGCTACGCGCAGAGTCATTCTGTCACTGTGAAGCTCTTTACACTCGTGGCTGTCCCGCCCGCAGTGGCGATCGAGATTGCTCCCGTGGTTGCGCCGGTGGGAACGGTCACGGTCACCTTCTTGTCGGAGTCCACAGTGAACTCAGTCGCGGCCACACCGTTAAAGCTCACCGCGGTTGTCTGCGTGAGGCTGACCCCGTTGATCTGTACCTGCTTTCCCACTGGGCCTTTGCCCGGCGTGAAGCTCTTAAGCTGCGGCGTCACAAAAAATGTCCCGCTGCTGAGCGTGCCGCTGGGCGTAGTTACTGTCAGAGCGCCTGTAGTTGCATACGAGGGCACCGTGGTCTTAATCTCAGTCGCCGAGACGACCTTTATGTGGGTCGCGGCTGTGCCGTCGAAGCTAACCTCGGTAGTGTCTGCCAAATTGTTTCCCAGGATCGTCACAGCGGTGCCCACCAAGCCCATGCTTGGGCGCGGTTGTACGAACGGAGCGAGGCCCATCGACAGACTGAAAGCTGTGCCATAGCCGTCGGTCCCACCCGCCCAACTCGTCCCGTAGAAAGTGCCGTTGGTGGCTTGCGTCAGCCCTGAGTCCGCGCCGCAGCCGTCGGTGTAGTCGAAGTTATGGAGCGTGGTCAGTGCCCCTGCGGGGGTGACTTCATAGATGGTGCCACAGTCGTAGTTACTGGATACCTGAGTGGTCCCGTAAAAGTTCCCATCGGTGCCTTGTGCCAGTCCCTCTGAGTATGGCATGGCGCCGTCAGACCAGTTGAAGCTCTGCAGTGTGGTCAGCTTGCCTGCGGGCGTCATTTCGAAAACCGTGCCATAGCCGTCGGCTCCGCCCTCCCAAGTGGTTCCGTAGAAGTTTCCATTGCTGGCTACCAAGGTCACGTTCGGGGTGGCGCCGTCGGTGTAGTCGAAGCTGTGCAGCGTGGTTAGCGTGCCCGTGGGCGTGATCTCGAAGACCGTGCCATAGTTATTCGTTCCGCCATTGTCGGTCGTCCCATAGAAATTTCCGTTCGTGGCTTGCACCAAGCTCCCATTCGGGAAGGCGCCATCCGTGGAACTGAAGCTGTGCAGCGTGGTCAGCGTGCCCGTGGGCGTGATCTTGAAAACCGTCCCATAGTCATTGGCCCCGCCTTCGTAAGTTGTCCCGTAGAAGTTCCCGTCCGTGCCCTGCACCAGCCCTGCCCACGGGTAGGCTCCGTCGGAGGAACTGAAGCTGTACAACGTAGTCACCGCGCCTGACGAGGTGATTTTGAAAACCGTGCCATAGCCGTTGGCCCCGCCACCGTAAGTTGTTCCATAGAAGTTCCCGTTGCAAGTCTGCACCAGGCTTCCATTCGGGAAGGCGCCGTCACTGGATTCGAAACTGTGCAGTGGGGTAACTGTTTCCGAGTCGATTACAAAAAAAATGCCATAACCGTGACCGCCGGTCCAGGTTGTCCCGTAGAGATTCCCGTCAGTAGCTTGCACCAGCGCCCCGTTCGGGTTGGCACCCTCGGTGTAATTAAAAGTGAATATATTGGTGAAGGTCTGCGCGGGTGAGGTGATTGCCGTTGCTGCAAAAAGTACAAAAAAGATGCATACCTTAGTTAATAAGCCGTATTTCTCCATGTTGCTGCCCTTTCCGGTCTCGCGTCGGTTGTGAAGGTAAGTAACTCAAAAAGTCCAGGATTGTGAGGTCTCGTAGGTAGCACGAGTTCTCTTGTGGGAAGGCTCATACGAGTCGACTCGCCTCCTGGGATGTAAAGCGTGCTCTCGGGGAGGCCAGAGAAGCAGCACGCCGATTGTAAACCCGGCCGATTGAGGGCCCAAGGTAAATCGCGAGAAACACGCTCTCCATGTGCATGGATTTGCACAAAAGTGCAATCTGGGATCTTTTTTTGACCCCAACATCAGGCCGCGATTGTTCCCCTGCATTGCTGTTTGTGTCAATGTAAAACACTTCTCATCCGGTTCGCCCCCCTTTGGTACGAAACCCACGAACCAGCACTTCCGAAATTGCGTCATTGCGGCCCACTTTTGCGACGCCGCTCCTTACTCCAACTCGCCATAGAACATACTTCGCTGACCACCTGACCACCGTCTTTTCTTTCTACCCCGTAGGTATCCGTAGCAGCGCGATCCGGCCCAGCATCGCCCCGAACCGCCGCCGCGTCAGATGTTCCACAAGGTATACCCGCCGAACCAGCAAAATCCGAAATTCCAGCCCAGTAGATTCAGTCGCTTGCGGGCGGTTTGGCGAAAGCCTTTTTGACCAGTGCTTGATTCCATTGGGTTTGGCGAACTTTTCGCTTCGGGGTGCGTGGGGTCGATAAGCGCTATGGCGATGATTACGCCAATTGACACGATTCTCTACTGGTGGCGGCTCGGATACACGTACGGCTGGCGCAAGGATGAGGTGACTAAGCTACGAGTTCGGCAGGTTGACTTCGGCGCGAAAGTCATTCGGCTGGAAGTTGGATCAACCAAGAACGATGAAGGCCGAGAGGTCACGATACCGCAAAGCATCCAATCTCTCTTGCTGGAATGTGCGTGTGACAAGAAGCCGGAGGATTTTCTTTTCACGAGGCCCGACGGAAAACCAGTGAAGGAGTTCCGCAAGTCCTGGCGCAACCTGTGCATTGACGCTGGAGTCGGTCAGATGGTTTGCCGGAACTGCGAGACCGTAGTCGCCGGGCGAGAGTGCGAGGCCTGTGGATCTCGCAAACTGAAATATAAAGGACAGTTAGTGCACGATTTCCGGAGGACTATGGCGCGCGACCTGAGACGCGCCGGAGTAGCCGAAGGCGTCATCATGAAGATCGGAGGATGGAAAACTCGGAGCGTGTTCGAGCGCTACAACATCGTGGACCCGCGCGACATTCGCGAGGCGCTAATCAAGCGGGAACAGGACACGGGGAATGAGTTTGGCCATAAAGTTGGCCATAATCAGGGCGATGTTCATCCTGACGGCACTTCGATCCAAACCCGAAGGGTGAACTAAGTGACACATGTGGCTGGACTTGAGTGGTGCCCGGAGACGGAATCGAACCGTCACGTCCTGTTAGGGACCCGGGATTTTAAGTCCCGTGCGTCTGCCAGTTTCGCCATCCGGGCATTACGTAGAATCATCGACTTATGTCGATTACGCCGGCCAACTTGCCTTTTTTGTGCACGATTTGGTCACAACTCTCGGGCAGTTTCGTTGCCGGGCACTCCTGCAGCAGCCGTCGCCTCTGCCCACGCACCTCTGAAGTCCTTTATACGCGAACCATCAGGCCATGTGAATAGGCAGGCGTTGTGGGGCGATCCACACTCGCGGATCACACCGCTACTGGTCTCCGATGGAGCCGCGCAGCACCGTGACCGATGCCATCGGAAGCTGGTACAACGTTTCTGCGCCGCCGTTGACCTTCGACTTCGACGGCGGGCCGTCGGGATCGGCGTAGCCGCGTTCTCCTTCGGGGTGCCACTGGTATTCGGCAGATCCGAAAGTGATGCGATCGACTGGGCCTGAGAAGTGACGTTCGCGCTTGGTCTCCGGATCGCTGAAAACAACCTTCACCGCATGAGCGTTGTACTGGTCCCGGTTCACCAGCATCACCGACCACTGTCCGTCCGGACGCTCGACGGCATACGCCGTCACCAGCAACGTCCCCGCGGCGTCGGTCACGTCGCTCGAAGCTCGAAAGAGTTTGTGCGGAGCATCGACGGGTTGCACCCACTCCCTGGTAATCACCTGCGTCGCCAGGTACTGCGGCGGATAGCCCTTCACATTGTAGTTTTCATCGAGCATGAGAAAACCGCCAAAGCGGCCGGGAGAAGGCATGTAGTGGAAGTAGTACGTGGCCCCGGCTCCGGCTGTCATCATGGAGCCGACATAGTCGGCGAGCCATAGCGCGCTCTTCACCGTCGAAGGCGCGGCTCCGCCTCCGATGTTGCCCTCGGTCATGAAGAAGGGAATATTCGGCGGCAAGCCATTGTCTTTCCAGACTTGAACGATGTGGCTGACGTATTCCGGCTCCGGGTAGAGGTCGGCCCAGGAGTAGGTGGGCTTGTCCTGGTAGGGATAATGCTCAAACGAGAAGAAGGTGAAGTCATTCAATCTGCCATGCGCCTTCAGGTACTCGACGAACCGTCCCAGCCACGAGACTTTCCCGGCTGCGTCCGGCCACACTTCAACATCATCGAGCGTTCCTTCGAAGGGCGGACCGCCAAGCTTGGCCTCGGGAACCAGCCGGTGAATCGCGGTGGCGAATTGCAGGTACAGTGCGCCGTAGTCTTCGGGCAGCATGTGCTGCCCGTCCGCTTCTTCTCCCATCTCGATCCACGAGATGGGATAGTGGCGTTTGTAGAGATAGGCAATCTCATTCGCCGCATCTTCTGGCGTCGAATACAACATCGCAATCGGAACCATCGTGGGAAGTCCGCGGGTAACTCCACTCGCGAAGAAGAAGTCGAATCCCACCTGGTCTCCTCGCGATTCGTCCATATCGGAAGCTGCATGCCATGGGTCAACCGAAGAAGGCCAGGTCACGGCCTGATTGCGGCTGGGGATATGAGTCACATAATCATTGAACTGTCCGTCTGCCGAGAGCGCCCCGGCATAGAGTTCATTGATCGCGTAACCCACGCAATTTCGCTTGTCGGCTGGACCGTGACTGTCGCAGGTGTTGGAGGATTCCGTCATCCAGATGCGAAGGTATCTCACGGAGATCATCCAGGAAACCAGCTTCAGCGTGACCGTGCCGCCCTTGCCTTCGGTGATCGTGCCCAGCGGAAAAGTTTGCCACGTGCCCTTGGTTGTGCCGTCGTAGAAGGGTTCCAGTTCGCCGGTCCAGAACTGGACTGAGTAGTGGGTCGCGTAGGGCTCGGCCCAGGCAATCCGTATGGCATTGACTGGAATTTTGCTGCCTAGATCGATCATCACCCACTGTGGATGGAGCGAGTCGTCTTCGCCGGTAAAGGCTTTGGTGAGGTAAGGATTGCTCTTCCAGTACGATTTCGGGTCGCCGTCGGTGAGCCGGGACCAGCCGTTTCCGTCGCCTCGGCTGAAGCCGCGGTGCGGAAGCGGAGCGGCCCATGAATGCCGGATCATCTCGGCCGTCGGCTCCGCGCTGCCCACAAAGTAGCCCTGCTGCTTCTCCGCGTCGCTCCACGCGCCGCGAGGGTTCCAGTGCCAGGCCTCGACCATGAGTTCCGTGTTCTGGCGATAAGTTACGGTTTGCCACCCCGCGCCGAGAATCTCGTGGAGGACCGGGTCGGTCAGCAAATGCTCTGGCGTTCCCGTCTTCAGCCGGTCAATGGCCGCGCCCAGAGAGCGGAAGGGGCTGAAGGTGTTGGCTACGTGCGAGGGCGCGGCATCGACCACGACCGTCTGGGCGATGGCAGTGTTCGCTGTCCAAAGGAGGAGCCCGATCCCAACAAAGATTCCCGCAATCTGCGCTTTGATGCCCGCCGCCATAACCGCCTCCTCCCAGAATTCGCACTCCGCAATGCGGTCCGGCTACCGGAAATCCAGCATACTCCCGCTGTGCGACCTTCATCCGATCCGCGCTGTTTACTCTGTGGGGCTCGGCAACAAAAATGGAGAGCAACACGGCTTCGCCGCAGGCTGAAACTCCATCAGTTCCACCCGAATTCCGTCCGGGTCGAACAAGTTGTATTGCCACTTGCCGTCGCGCCCAATCTGCGGCGGCGAGTGCTTCGCCGTCATCCTGTCGCCTGCGTAGAGCAGAGTCACAGCCTTCTCCATGTTCGGTACGCCCAGTGAGAAATGATCGAACACGCCCAGGAGGTCCTGCGACATCGCCGGTGGAATCCCGGTTTTCTCCGGTCCTTTCACCATCATGTATTCGAACCAGTCGGTGCCGTCCGGTACCTGCTGCGAGACCCAGTCCGTCGCATCCTCCTGCATGCCCCCGTGCCAGTAAGGCCGGAAGCCCAGCAGCGCGCGGTAGAAAGCATCCTCCGCCGCAGCGTCATGAACGATGAATCCAATGTGAATGACATGATGGCTCAGCGGATTCACCGGCACAGCCATCGGATGCTCCGGCGGCTGCACGAACTCGATCCGGTTTCCTTCCGGATCTCTTACTTCGAAGTACTCGCTCCCATCGCTACCCTTCGTCACCGTCGCAGGTACGGCAACGCCGTGAGACGCCAGGTACTTCCGCAGGCCTTCCGCGTTGGCCGTGTTGTATCCGGCATGATCGAGACGATTGACCGAGGCCGGCCCCTGAGGCAGAGGCAGCACTTCGACAAACTGGATTGGGTTGAAGTAATAACGAATGCCCGCGGCATTCTGCGGGTCCGCTCCCTTCATCGCGCCCAGGTCGTGCACATAGAAATGTTCAGCCTGTGCCGGGTCCGAGGTGTAAACGCTCAGGTGCGAAATGCCGGTAATTTTCGGCCGGTCGTTTGGCCGTTCCTGGCCAAAGGCGCACGCTGCAAAACACAGGCCCATCGCCGCCAACCCAATAGCCGTTCGTACTCTTAGTGTGATTCTCATTGCCTGCTCCTCGTTGTCACGCGAAATATGTCATTCAGATATGTCATGCAGATTTGTCATGCAGAATGTCTTCGGCAACCATGCCGTTACGCGATAGGAGCGCCCGCCGCCTTGTAAATCGCTTCGATAGCGAGCATATCTTTCAGGCCCTCTTTGCCCGGCGATTCCGGCTCCTTGTTATTGCGGATGCAGTCGGCGAAATGCTCGGCTTCCAGTACAAACTGGAATGGAAGCTTGCCAGTGCCCAGCCGTTCGATGGGCCGATCGCCGACAGTGCCGCGCACGTGGACCCCTTCATAGAAATACGCGGGCTCAATCACGAGATAGCCCTTTTCGCCATTGATGTCCAGTGAGAACGGCCCGATCTGGCCATAGGAGCAGCCACAAGCGGCGATAATGCCGGACGGAAGCTTCATCGTCCACTCCATCGACTGCTCCACCTCCGCGAAGCGCCCACTCTGGTCGCGCGTGGCCACCACCGCTGTGAAATCCGTGGGCTCCTCCCCGGTGATATGGCGGATCGCGTTCAACGGGTAGATGCCGAGGTCCATCAACGCTCCGCCCCCGGCGAGCTTTCTGCTGTACCGCCATCCCGCGGGCATCTGCGCCAGGAAGCTGCCCTGGAACGACTCTAATTGTCCGAGTTCGCCCGACTTGATGATCTGGAGAGCTTCGATCCACGTGGGGTCGTAGTGCACGCGGTATGCAATCATCAGCTTGACCTTGGCCTGGCGGCAGCCGTCGATCATCTTCCGGCACTCGGCGCTCGAAATCGCCATCGGCTTCTCGCACAGCACGTGCTTGCCCGCCTGCGCGGCCCGCACCGTGTACTCGCAATGCATGCTGTTGGGCAGTCCCACGTAAACGGCGTCCACATCCTTATTCTCGAGGATGCGGTCGAAGGTCTCATACGTGTAGATCGCGTTTTTCGGAATGCCGTACATCGCCGCGTACTTTACGCCCTTGGTGTCGGGATGTCCGGTCACCAGAGCGGTGATCTTCGCGGTCTGTGACTGAGCGCAGGCGCGCATGAAGATGTCGGAAATATTCCCGAGGCCGATGGCGGCGTAGCCGACGGGCTTCGGTGAGGCGCCAACCTTTTGGGCGTGCGAGGGCAGACATGTCCAGGCCAACGTCAAGGCAGAGAGCTTGGTAAAGTCGCGACGGTCCATGCGAAATACTTTATGCAGATACTTTATGCAGAATGACCGGAGAAGTCGAGCGCGGGTCCAGGATTTCCACTTGGCGATCAGCTTGGCCTGCGGATTAAGTGGATTTTGCCGCGATCTGCTGGCGTGCTTCGCGCACGATGGCGACAAATCGCCGCGCAGCTTCCGTGATTTCGTTCGTCTTGCCCGACTTGAGCGCGGATGCGGACACCAGCTCCCCCCCAACGCCTAACGCCTCGGCGCCGGCAAGAATAAAATCTGCCGCGGTGTCCAGGTTGACTCCGCCGGTCGGAACCATCGGAACCTGAGGCAACGGACCTTTGAGCGCCTTGATGTACTTCGCGCCCCCAACCGTGCCGCAAGGAAATATCTTTACCAGATCGCTGCCGGCTTTCCATGCGGTGATGATTTCCGTCGGAGTCAACGCCCCTGCAATGACGAGAATCCGTTTCTCTTTCGCCAACTTTACGGTCAGAAGATCGAAACCGGGACTCACCAGAAACTCAGCGCCCGCATCGAGGCATCGTTGCGCTGTGTCCGCGTCCAGAACCGTGCCCGCTCCCACCAGAACTTCTTTGCCCGCGGTCTTGGCCAACTGTCCGATGACTTCGATTGCACCCGGCACGGTCATGGTTACTTCGACAATCGGGATTCCCCCCGCACATACGGCTTCCGCAGCCAGCAACGCCTGCTGCGGAGACGAGGCGCGCACCACGGGAATGATTCCCACATCTGCGATTCGTTTACGATTCTCTTCTTTAGTCATCTCGTTTCGGATCGTCTCGTTTAGCCTCGGATCGCGCGGCTTGGTCGGATCTTCGTCAAACTTCGGTCGGACTAGCGCTCGATCCGCACTCCTGCTCCGCGCATTGCCTGCTTGACTTCCTTCAAAGTCGCCATGGTCGTGTCGCCGGGTGTAGTCATCGCCAGCGCCCCATGCGCAGCGCCGCATTCAACCGCCCATTGCGGCCCCTGTCCGCTCAGGAATCCGTAGATCAATCCGGAGGCAAACGAATCGCCGCCGCCAACGCGATCGAAGATTTCAAGATTCTCTCGCGGCTGCGCCTGATAGAAAGCGCCTTCCTGCCAGCAAATGGCTCCCCAATCGTTGACCGTCGCAGTCTTTGCCTTGCGCAGAGTTGTGGCAACCACCTGGAACGGAAATTCTTTGGTGACTGCCTCGATCATCTTCTTAAATGCTTCCGCTTCGATTTTGGAAATATGCGCATCGAGCCCAGGAACCTCAAATCCCAGAGCGGCGGTGAAGTCTTCTTCGTTGCCGAGCATCACATCCACCAGCGGTGCGAGCCTGCGATTGACTTCCTGCGCGCGTTTCTTTCCACCTACGCCTTTCCACAGCGACTCGCGGTAGTTCAGGTCGTAGGAAACGATCGTTCCGTGTTTTCGCGCAGCCTGCATCGCTTCGAGCGCCACATCCGGAGTGCTCTCCGACAGCGCGCAAAAAATCCCGCCCGTATGAAACCACCGGGCCCCGCTACAGCCAAAAACATCCTCCCAATCGATCTGTCCCGGCCGCAGTTGAGAAATCGCAGTGTGGCCCCGGTCCGAACAGCCTAACGCCGGCCTGATCCCGAAGCCGCGTTCGGTGAAATTCAGCCCGTTGCGGACGGAGCGGCCGATGCCGTCGTACTCCATCCATCGAATCAGCGACTGGTCGACTCCGCCCTGAAAGATGAGGTCCTGCAACAGCCGTCCAATGGGATTGTCGGCAAATGCGGTGACAATCGCCGTGTCCATGCCAAAGCAGCGCCTAAGGCCGCGCGCCACGTTGTATTCTCCTCCGCCTTCCGACACGTCAAATTTCCGCGCCGTCCAGATGCGCCGGTCTCCAGGATCGAGGCGCAGCATGACCTCGCCCAAAGCGACCAGGTCCCATCGGCATTGCTCTTTGCTCTTGATCGTCAGTGACATGGGTTATCGCTCAAACCGATTGTCGTTCAAACCAATGATCTCGCAAACCAATGATCGTTCAAACCAATTGCAGCACACTCCCTGCTTCAAATCTCCAGCTTCAAACTGGCTGCTTCAAACTGTCACGACCGGCCGCAGCCGGGGACTCAACCATTGAATCACCAGCAGCGCGATCAGGTAGGCCAGTCCCGCGATCAGAAAAATCGGAACGTAGCTGTGTGTTACTTGCAACAGGAAACCCGTCAACGTGGCGATCAGCGCGCCGCCAATGGCCCCGCCAAATGTGCCGAGGCTAACCACCGAAGCCACCGCTTTTCTGGGAAACATGTCGGATGCAAGCGTAAACAGATTTGCCGACCATCCTTGATGCGCTGCTACCGCCAGACTGATCAGGGCGATAGCGCCCCACAAGCTCTTCATTCGAGCCGCCAGTATGACCGGAACCACCGCCGTCGCACACACCAGCATGGCCGTCTTGCGGGCCCGATTCACCGTCCAACCGCCTTGGATCAACTTCCCCGCCAGCCATCCTCCGAATAGGCCCCCGACTGTCGCCGCATTGTAAATCACGATCACCGGCAGTCTTAGCTCTCGCAGCGAGACGCCGTGCACCGTCGAAAGAAACTTCGGCAGCCAGAGCAGAAAAAACCACCAGATTGGATCGGTCAGGAATTTCCCCAACACAACTGCCCAGGTTTGGCGATAGGTGAGCAGGTGAAGCCATGCGATCCTTACCGGGGGATCCGGCGGGTCGCTCAGAATATGGTCGAGTTCCTCTTTTGAAATCCGCTTGTCGTCCTGTGGCTGGCGATAGAAGGTCAGCCAGCAGACAATCCACATCGCACTAAATGCTCCGGTGAGCAGGAACGCATATTGCCAGCCGAAGCGGAGTGCGATCACAGGCACAACCAGCGGCACAATCGTTGCCCCGACGTTCGTGCCCGAGTTGAAGATCGAAGTGGCCAGCGCCCGCTCCTTTTGCGGAAACCACTCCGCGATGGTTTTTACGGCAGCGGGGAAGTTTCCGGACTCTCCGAAGCCGAGCGCAAAGCGGACAATCCCAAAACCCAGAGCGCTGCGAACCAGGGAGTGCGACAACGCGGCCAGTCCCCAGATCGCGATCGCGATGGCGTATCCGATACGCGTTCCCACCCGATCAATCAGAGGACCCATGAAAAGAAGGCCGAGAGCGTACGCAATCAAAAATGAGGTCCCAATGTACGCGTACTGCGCCTCGGTCCAGCCGATTTTCACCTGCAACATCGGGGCGAGAAAGCCCAGCACCTGACGGTCTGTGTAGTTGATGGTGGACGCAACGAACAGAAGCCCGCAGACGATCCAGCGCCGATGGCCGATTTTGCCCAGCGCCTTCTTCGGGCTCGAATTTGCAATCAGAGTAGAAACGGGAGCCTCTCCCGGACAAAAATGATGAAAGTGAATACCGTCCTATTGGTTTACACCGCTCGCCATGAATCCGCCATCGACGACCAGCAGCTGCCCTGTGACGAAGCTTGCGGCATCCGATGCCAGGAACACGGCCGCGCCCACGAGTTCTTCAACTTTGCCAAAGCGCCGCATGGGAGTCCGCAGCAAGAGTTCCTCCCCGCGCGGAGTGCCATCCAACAACTCAGCGTTAAGTTCCGTGCGAAAGACTCCCGGCGCGATGGCGTTGACGCACACTCCGCGCGCGGCCCACTCCACCGCCAGCGACCTGGTCAGGGACGCAACTGCGGCTTTGCTCGCCCCGTACGCGGCAACTCCATGCCAGCCGTTGAACGACGACAGCGACGCAATATTGATGATGCGGCCGTATCGGCGCTCCAGCATCGCCCGGCCGAATACCTGGCACGCGCGCAGCGTTCCCGTCAGGTTCGTGTCGAGGATACCATTCCAATCGTCTTCGCCGACTTCGAGGACCGGCGCGCGTTTCGTCGTTCCTGCGCAGTTGACGAGAATATCAACCGCTCCGAACTCCCCGCAAACCGCGTCGTTCAACGCTTGCAGGCTGGCCCGGTCCGTAACGTCGCAGCCAATGGCCGGCGATCGGCGGCCCCGTTCGCGAATGGCTTCGGCGGCACGCTCGACGCTGTCCATCCGCCGTCCCGATGGAACCACGTTGGCGCCAGCATCGGCGAGTCCCTTCGCCAGCGCCAGGCCGATACCCGACGTTCCCCCGATGACGACCGCGGTTTTTGATGCCAGATCCAGCGCAGGCTGTCCCATGAAAAAAGTAACGCGTCGCAGCGTCTTTTGCGCGTCACTGGGATATTACCAGTAAGCGAAACTCAAGGGAAAATGGCGGCTCCATCATGATTTTTCTCTGGCGCCCCCCTGCCACAGATTCAATCGTTGAAATCCTCCAGACTTCTATTTGCATTCCGGCAAAAATGTTCTTAGGATCGCGTCATGAAAATCGTTGATGCCAAGGTGATCGTCTGCTGCCCGGGAAGAAACTTCGTGACCCTGAAACTCTTTACTGAAGATGGCGCTTACGGCCTGGGCGATGCCACCTTGAACGGCCGTGAGTTGGCGGTGGCGGCCTATCTCAACGAACACGTCCTGCCGCTTCTGATAGGCCGCGACGCGCGCCGCATTGAAGACACCTGGCACTACTTATATAAGGGAGCGTACTGGCGTCGCGGGCCCGTAACCATGAGCGCGATTGCGGCGGTTGACACCGCCTTGTGGGACTTGAAAGCCAAGAGCTTGGGCGTACCACTTTACCAACTGCTCGGCGGCGCGTCTCGCGAGTCCGTTCTCGTCTATGGTCACGCCAGCGGAACGGATTTGGACGACACCGTTCGCGCCGTGGCCCACTACGTCGAACTGGGCTACAAGGCGATTCGAGCGCAGTCTGGAATTCCTGGGTTGGCGGGCACGTACGGAGTTGGGCGGCCAGGAACGCATTACGAACCTGCGGAAAAAGACGCACCTCCGGAGAATCGCTGGTCCTCCGAACACTATCTTAATTTTGTGCCGCAGCTATTCTCTCGACTTCGCAAGGAATTCGGTCCGACCATCCACCTGCTCCACGATGCGCATCATCGCTTGACTCCGATTGAGGCGGCTCGTCTGGGCAAAGAGCTCGAGCCCTATCATCTCTTCTGGCTGGAAGATCCCACCCCCGCTGAATTGCAAGAACGGTTCCGAACCATCCGCCAGCACACCACCACGCCCTTGGCCGTGGGCGAGGTGTTCAACACCATCTACGATTGCCAGCAACTCATTGCCGAACAACTGATCGACTACATTCGCACCTCGGTCGTCCACGCCGGAGGCATTACCCATCTGAGAAAGATCGCGAGCCTGGCCGAAATGTATCAGGTGCGAACCGGAGCCCACGGCGCAACCGACCTCAGCCCCGTGTGCATGGCCGCCGCTCTCCATTTCGACATCAGCGTCCACAATTTTGGAATTCAGGAATACATGCCGCACACGGAAGAAACCTACAAGGTCTTCCCCCACTCGTATTCTTTCGAAAATGGATTGATGTATCCGGGGGACGCGCCGGGACTGGGTGTGGATATCGATGAATCTTTAGCCGCGCAATACCCGTATCAACGCGCGTACCTGCCCATCAACCGCAAGCTCGACGGGACCATGCATGACTGGTAACCCGCGCACACGCGTGCGCTAGTGTGCCGTAAGCTTCGTCGAGGACTCTCCGTCGGTTACTGCCGCCGATGTGCTCGGAAAAACTTCAAAAGGAACTGCCGGTAGAAACTCGGTTTGTGAATTACTCTTCCCTTTCTTTTGTGCGTCTGGACGCTCTATCGTCGCCGTTACGATCAAATTTCCCTCTAGCCCAGCCATGGCTTTCACGCCATCCGCTTTGATATAGGCGACGATTCCACCTTCATAGGGGACGGTCTTCTCAAACACGATTCCATCCGGCGGAGAACTCAAGGATAGTTGCACACGGCTAGCCAGCGTCCGGGGCAAATCAAACTTTACAGCAACACTCCGTCCTGCCAGCAGCGCCAGCGGCTTCGCCTCGCGCCACGACCACTTGACCTGCGGCGACTGTCGTCCATTCACGGCGATCAGAAGCTCATTGGTCGCGATCAGGTGATGGTAGGAAAAGGCCTGGGTCCAGTCGTCCGCGGCAAGACTCTTGCGCCGCACTTGCTTGTCTCCGATTGTAGCCACGCCCTCAAGCGCGAGGCGGAACAACTGCCCATTTCCATTTTCCGGCAGGCGCAGGGTGATTCGCTCCTGCGACCGGTTGCCGGGAATGACCGCCCCACTCAGTTGGAAACCGGGCGGCGCATCCTTCAAACTCAGGGCAATGTCGCCCGCAAAGCCGCCTCGACGCAGAGCGTGGACGGTAATAGGCACAATCGACCCAGCTTTTGCATTCACGCTCGAAGGCACAATGCGCAGGTCAAAGTCGGGTCGCGGCTGACTTACTCTCAATCGGTAGGCAAATTCCGGGCCGCCGTTTCTTTGCGTATCGCACAGCCGCAAAGAGTACGGACCCTTCGATGGAAGCTTGGTCCGCAGCAATGAATCCGCCTGATCGGTCAACAAACCGGCACTCTCGTCCGGGAAGTCGTCATTTTCCGCTAACAACTTGCCTTTTGAGTCCGTCAGAGTCAGCAACGAATCGAGCGGGGAATCCAGCCGTCGCGCATAGACTTCGGCCTCAATCTCTTCTCCCGCTTTGCCTTTGAGCTGGAAAAACTCGCACTCGTTCTTGCTTGCCACTCGTCCATTGACAATCACCGGCAAGCCAAGCTTTTGCGCTCTCTCGCGCGCATTGATATTCTCCTTGGCCAAGGTCTCCGGAAGCGTATCGAGAGCAAACGGCCGCGCGTTGAACTCCTCTTCTCCCACGGAAAGCAATTCCACACGCTTATCCTTATCCTTATCCTTGTCCTTGCCGTGCGTTTTTTCCGTCAGACGCGTGCGCGGCAGGTTCCATCCAGAAAACTCCACGTTGGTCTTCCCGCCGGCTTTACCGCCCAACGGAAACATCGCCGTCACAAAAGGAACCTCGCCCAACACGATGCGGTAGACGAAATCCTCCCGTCCGCGATAGATCGAGTCATGAATTGCCAGCGTGTATTTGCCGTCCGCCGGAACCTCATAGAGCAGCACTGGATCCGGATGGAAGCCGTAGTGATCGGCGTATTGCACCTCCTTGCCGCCCGCATCGTAAAGGGTCAGGGAGGCTTGAAACCATCCCGGCACGGCATCGGCAATATAGGGGATCAATTCGCGCGCGCTGGCGGCCGCTACCAGGCGCGTTCCTTTGCGCGCCATAAAGCTGTATCGATCCACTCCGCCGGCCGCCATCTGACCATTCACGATCAACGGCGCACTTACTTCCACAACCGGCGTGGGCGCCGGGTTCTCCATGCGCTTTCGCAGATTGCCCTGCTCGTTCACTTCGTCTTCGGTCACCGTACCCGCCGGCGCCTTGCTCCACTCCGGCAGCCGCCCCACGAAGAAGTAAATCGGATTCGTGATTCCGTTCTTCGTCACCAGGCGGAGTTCATGTTTGCCGGCCGCCGCCCCTGGATCAATGGCCACCTGCAAGCGCACCCTCTCGGCAATCGCCACATTAGTTGAGCGCCTCTGAAACTGCGCGAGCTTCAAGCGAATCTCGCGCAATTCCTTCTCATCACCTTCTGTCCACTTCGCTGGCGGACTGTCCGCAGCCGCTGGAGTACCAGTCGCTAATGCGGTATCCGTGGCCGCCTTGGCATCAGGAATTGGCGTAGGGTACGTAGTTGGAGATTTATCCTCGGCTGGATTCCCGGCCGTTGGCGAGGGTTTCGCGATTGCCGATGGGTTCGCGGCGCCTGATTTGTCCCCAGCGAATGGAGTACTAACGCCTGCTGAAGCACTTGCCGTTGTTGACTTGTCCTTCGACACCGGAGTGCTTGTAGGGACAGACTTACCCGTGGTTGTTGAAATGTTCCCGGAGTTACTGGCGCGTAGTTTCTCATTCAACTCCTTGAGGCGATCTCGTAACTTTCCAGCCTCTCCCGGCTGTAAAGGCTTGATGTACTCAAGCACGGAGACATGCACGCCGTCCCCGCTCATCAGCGCGTCGCTGACTCCATTCAGAGACTGACCTCCAACGGTAACTTCAAAGCTCTTCCCCTGCCGCCCGCCTGCCGGGTAAACATAGCCGGCATGAGGCGTTTTCTGTTGCGCCGTTGCCGCCAGCGCACACGCCAGGATCAAGGCAGTTACAAAATCACCGCTCGTCCGTTTCACACTAATTCTTTCAGCAGACCCGCCATCGGTAAGCCTTCTATCTTTGGCGGAAGGGTAGTGATATCCAGTCCCTCGGGATGGGGCAGTCGCGCGTCCGCGGGAATTCCCATTTGTTGGTAAATGCTGCCGATCAGATCCAGCGGATACACCGGCCTGCTCGTCACCTCTTCGCCGCGCGCATCCGACGAACCAACCACCTGCCCGCCCTTGAATCCGCCGCCAGCCAGCAGCGCGGAAAAAACCTGCCCCCAATGCCCACGTCCGCCGTTCCATGGAGGCTCCCATGCCACCTTCGGCGTGCGTCCAAACTCCCCGCAACACCAGACCACGGTGCTTTCCAACAACCCGCGGTCCGACAGATCTTGCAGCAAAGTCGCCAGCCCCTTGTCCAGTTCCGGCAGCCTGCGCCGCATGGTCTGGAAGTTCTGCTTGTGCGTATCCCAATCGCCTCGATAATTGATGGTGACGTAAGGAACTCCATGTTCCACCAGTCGCCGGGCCGCCAGGCACGACTGCCCAAACGTGTTGCGCCCATAGCGGTCGCGCAACGGGTCCTTCTCCTCCGACAAGTCGAAGACCTTCCCCGCCTCGCCCAAAATCAGTTCATAGGCCTGCTTCTCGGTTGCGCTCAGCGCCGCCACCTGCGGGTCGTTCTTCAATGCCAGTCCCAGAGTGTCGACTTGATGCAGCAGTTCCCGCCGGTCCTTTTGCCTTTGATCGGAGATGCCTGGGACAATCACGCCCTCGACCGCAAAACGCTGCTGCGCGGGATCGCCGCCGGTGGCAAATGGCTTGTACTGCTGACCGAGAAATCCGGCCTCGGAGAATCGTCCCTGCGGCTCCGTCAAAACAATGTAGGGCGGGATCAGCCCCTTGTATCCCGCGCGATATCCCTTGAACAGCGATACCACAGCGCCCACATTCGGGAAGACATCGTGCCCGCCGCTCAGGCGTCCTGTCTGCACCGTATAGGAAGCCGTCTCGTGCGCGTTCAAGCCATGAGTCATGCTGCGGATCAGCGAGTATTTATCGGCTTGTCGAGCCAGTTGCGGCAACAGTTCGCCAATCTGGATGCCGCCGACGTTGGCCGCAATCGGATGGTTCAACGGCCCACTGTAATCCGAGCCGGCGCCGGGCTTCGGGTCGAAGGTATCCAGATGCGCCGGTCCGCCCCACATCCATATCTGGATCACGGACTTCGCCCTGCCCACCCCCGTACGCGGGGCCGAAGCCTCAGCCCACGCCGGAAGGCTGAAGCCCCGCGCCATCAGCGCCGCCGCACTTATAAGGGAGCCAAGCAGAACGTCGCGCCGCGTCATCGCAACCTGCGCCGCCTCACGTTCGCGCAACTCTTCGCGTCTCGCATCCTTCCGTAAATGCGTCTTCATGGCATTCCTTCCTGTTCCATCGGCATTAGTGCCGGTAAAGAAATTCCGTGCTGTTGACCAAAGCCCACGCCAGATCTGTGATGGCATCGCGGCGTGGCCCGTTTTGCAGCCGTTTCATTGCCAGCCCGCGCTCCTCGGCCGAGGGGTAGCGGGAAAGAATCGTCAGATAAAGCGAACTCACCAGTTCGTCGTTGTTTCTTGCCGTGCGCACCAAGTCCTGAAGCGCCGGACCCTGTTGAATTTTCTTTTGAATATGCGACGAATTCAGCATGTGCAGACGCTGCGCATCGGTCGGCGTGTTGTTGCGCTCGGTTACGGTTCCCGTGTCCCGTGCCGGCTTGCCAAACTCCTCAAGAAATGCGCTCGATATGCTGCCGTCGGGCAGGCTGATGGCCCGCTGCCCCTCCGGCATATAGGTGTAAGGTTCTGGGATCGCGCTGGAATACTGCTCGCTGGTCCCCGTCACCTGACAGATCGCGTCGATCAACACTTCGGCGTCCAGCCGCCGCGGCAGATACGAGGCGCCATGACTCCGGCTCTGCGCCGCATCGGCGCGCGGAAGCGATGACAGTTGATAGACTTCCGACGTCAAGATCAGGCGGTAGAGATGCTTCAGGTTGTAGTGGGAGCGCACCAACTCCTGTGCCAGGTAATTCATCAGTTCCAGGTCTTCCGGCGAGGCGTTCGAGCCGGTGTCGTCCGGGTCCTGAGTCAAGCCGCGCCCCATCACCCAGAACCACACCCGGTTCACAATCGCTTTGCTGAACCACGGATTCTCCGGTGCCGTCAACCAATCGGCAAAGACCTTGCGCGGGTCTGCATCGGCCTCTAACTCGACGCTTTTGCCGTCCGGCAGCACTGCGGATCTGGGAAGACTCGCCGCCGCCACCTGCGCTGGAGTGCGCTTCACCCCTCCCGAGTTTCCCTCTGGGTCGAAAAAGACGATTTCTTCCTTCCACTCCCGCGTTCCCTTGTAGCCGACGTGCGAAAAGAAGAGCGACATCTGCGCCAGTTTTTCCGGCGGCCATTTCTCCGCCTTGGCGCCCATAAAGGTCAGCGCCACTGTCTGCGCGATCGTCTGCGGATCTCGGCTCTCGACAGCCCGATAAAAGTTCACCGGGGGCACAAGAAAGTTGCTGCCGCTCGAGGTCAGCAGCTCCCTGGCAAATTCGTCGTACGGCTTGTCTTCGTGCAGCGACTCCCGAATCCAGTGGTGATAACTCTGGGCCGCATTCGGCCACAGGTTGACGGGAAACTCGGCCTTCACGCGCAGCGCATCGCTCCAGCGCATCGCCCAGTAATCGGCAAACTCCTCGCGCTCCAATAGCGAGTCAATTAGCAGGCTGCGTTTTTGTGGGTTCGTGTCCGCCAGAAAGGCGCGCGCTTCCTCTTGCGTCGGCAACGTGCCGATCACATCCAGATACGCGCGTCGCACAAATACCGCATCGGAGCTGAGATTCGCCGCCTCAACCCCGAGTTGTTTCCAACGCGCGAAGAGCAGTTCATCCACATGGTTCTGCGGAACCAGCGCCGAACGGCTTTCATAGATTGGATGAATGGACGCCGGAGCAGCGTGCTGAGCTTGCCCTGCTGCCCCAGCCAGCAGAAAGATCACCACCGTTGCCGAGGCTGTGAGCTTCGTTACGGCGCTCCAGTGCGACACAATGCACTCCCCGGATGCTTTCGCCTGGCCGGCCCACCCATGACGCCAGTTGGGGCTACCCATCACTCTGACCACGCCTCTCTCTGCACGTCGTCAACAGTACAGTCTGGCACACAACTTCCCGCAATCCTCTGGGGATATTGACTAGTTAAACCCAGTAGACCAGGGAAAGTTGCCCTTCCAGGAAGAGATTTCTATTCAAAAACGACAAGGGTTGAACGGTGCCTCTGATCTACTCGAGGAGCAAACCGAGGAGTAACCCGGTTTGACATCGGGTGGTGCGGACGGCAGAATGCCAAGATCGGAGGAGATTATGAAGACCCGATTCTTGGGCGTTCTGTCATTGGCTGTTTTGTGTTCCACCTTTACACTGGCACAAAGTGCCGGCGCAGCCAGCACCGCGCCCCCCGCCACCCGCCAGGGCAATGTACAGGAAACGCTGCATGGGGTAACCGTGCCCGATCCCTACCGCTGGCTCGAAGATCAAGATTCAGCCGAAACGCGGGCGTGGATCAACCAGCAGAACGAATACACCCACAAGCTCCTGGACGGCTTGCCGGGTCGCGAGCGGCTGGACAAGCGCCTCTCCGAGCTGAAGAAAGTGGAGCGCATCAACTCCCCGATTGAGCGCAACGGACGGCTCTTTTACCGCAAGCGCGCAGCCGACCAGGAACAGTACGTCATCTACACTCGCCAGGGCGATGCGGAGAAGGAGGAAGTTCTGATCGATCCCAATCCCATGAGCGCCGACCACTCGACCAACGTCGACATCATGGATGCGTCCAAGGACGGGAAGCTGCTGGCGTACGGTCTACGCATCGGCGGCAAGGATGAGACCGAGGTCCATGTACTTGACGTGCCTGCGAAACACGACCTGCACGACGTGCTGCCGGCCAGGGTTTACTTTGATCTTTCGTTCTTGCCGGATGGGAGCGGCTTCTACTACGCAACGATGCTCGACGACGGCCCGCGGGTGCGCTTCCACAAGCTAGGGACAAAAGTGGAAGCGGACACGGATGTGTTCGGGAAGGGGTACGCGAAAGAGGCAATCATCGTCGGCGATCCGTCGGAAGATGGCCGTCACCTGGTCATTCATGTCATCCATGGCGCGTCCGCCGACAAGGTTGAAATCTGGGTTCAGGACCTGAAGACCAATGGACCGATCGAACCGGTGATCAAAGATTTGGACGCGCGGTTCTTTGGTTTTGCCGTAGGCAACGAGATGTTCCTCCAGACAAACTACCAGGCGCCGAAGGGCAAGGTGATGGTGCTGGATTTGGCGAAGCCCTCGCCACAGAACTGGCGGGAAGTTGTTCCTGAAGCCGAAAACGCGATCGACAACGTCACGCTGGCCGGGGGCAAAATTTGGGTGGCCTACGTGGAGAATGCGGCCTCGAGGGTAAAAGTGTTCCAGCCGGATGGCAAACTCGCGTTCGAGCCGAGCCTGCCCGCGCTGGGGACCATCTACGACGTCCAGGGGAAGTGGGAGAACCCTGCGGCCTATTTTACCTATGCCTCGTATGCCATTCCGGCTACGGTCTATCGCTACAACATGAGCACCGGGAAGCAGTCCGTGTGGGCTCAGGTGAAGGTCCCGGTCGATAGCTCGAAGTTCGAGGTAAAGCAGGTTTGGTATGCGTCGAAAGACGGGACGAAGGTACCGATGTTCTTGCTGCACGCCAGGGGAATCAAACTGGACGGGGCGAATCCGGTGCTGCTGGAAGGATACGGCGGATTCGCCATCAACAACACACCGTTTTTCAATTCGGATGCAATCGTGTGGGCGGAGCGAGGCGGCGTTTACGCCCTGGCCAACCTGCGAGGCGGCGGCGAATTCGGCGAAGCCTGGCATAAGGCGGGGATGCTCGGCAAGAAGCAGAACGTATTCGACGATTTTATTGGCGCGGCGGAGTGGCTGATCCAGAACCGGTACACAAATCCTTCGAAGCTCGCCATCCTTGGTGGGAGCAACGGCGGCTTGCTGGTTGGCGCCGCGCTGACGCAGCGTCCAGAACTGTACCGTGCTGTAATCTGCTGGCATCCGTTGCTCGACATGTTGCGCTATGACCAGTTCATGGAGGCGCAGTTCTGGGTTGCGGAGTTTGGAACGGCCAAAGATCCCGAGCAATTCAAATGGCTGTACGCGTATTCCCCCTACCAGCACGTGAAAAAGGGTGTGAAGTACCCGGCCGTGCTGTTCATGACCGGGGATGGCGATACCCGAGTGGCGCCGCTGCACGCGCGAAAGATGGCGGCCATGTTGCAGGCCGACACCGCGTCCGATCGCCCGATCCTGCTGCGCTACGAACTGAAAGCGGGTCACTCCGGCGGAAGGTCAGTGACGCAGGACATCGGCGACGCGGTGGATGAGTTGAGCTTTCTGTTCTGGCAGCTCGGAGTAGCGCCCTAGAGCGCGTCGCGCGCACTTGTCGGAACTCCGCTGCCGCTCGCGCGACCCTGCGGCAAAAGATCGGGACCGGAGATCGCATTGGCGATCCCCGTTTCATCTTCCTATGGTCAAGGAACACAGGCTCGGTGACATCATCGCGAACTCCGTTACCCACGGCGTCGGAGCGGCGCTCGCTGTCGCGGGAGCGGTTGTGCTGGTGGTCGCCGCCGCCGGTGGGACCGCTTGGCAGATTGTCAGTTGCTCGGTCTTTAGCGGCACACTGGTGTTGGTCTATGTCTGCTCGACCCTGTATCACTCGCTCGTTCGCACCCGTGCGCAGCACGTTCTGCGAATCATCGATCATTCGGCAATCTATCTTCTGATCGCCGGAACCTATACTCCCTTCGCCCTGGTGTCGCTGCGCGGGCAGTTGGGCTGGCTTCTGTTCGCCATTGTGTGGGGCCTCGCCATCCTCGGCATTGTGTTCAAGAGCCTCGCAATCGGACGTTTCGCCATCGCGTCGGTTGTGGTGTATCTGGGAATGGGTTGGCTGGGCGTGTTCGTGACCCGTCCTTTACTGCACGCTCTCACCTGGCACGGCATCCTCTGGATTGCGCTGGGTGGCCTGTTCTACACCGCGGGCATAGTCTTCTTCGCTTTCGACCGCCTCTCTTACTTCCATGCGTTATGGCATCTCTTTGTGCTGGCCGGAAGCACCTGCCACTACTTCGCCGTGCTCTTCTATGTTGCCCGGCTGCGTACCTGACGCGCAAACCGCGCGGACGCAGTTTCGTGGACCGTTTCGCGTGCCCACGATTGGCTGCATGTTTCCAGAGCGAGTGGAAATCCGTCTCTGGTTACCTCCCGTCTGCCGGCAATCCCGCGGTCGGCTCGACTGCTGGTTCTAAGGGCGTTTTTCAATAACCGCCGTCCACCCGTTGCCGGAATTGCCCGCTGCCCGTAGAATTGAAAACAGAACCGTTCGCGTGCAGGCCCGTAGCTCAGTCTGGTTAGAGCGCTTCCTTGACACGGAAGAGGTCGATGGTTCGAGTCCATTCGGGCCTACCATTTCAAGTAATCCCCGCAATATGGCTTGCTTCGTGGGGAGTATCCGTCTGACGGTGTAGGGCGGACACTCCTGTGGCGCGGGCGCCCCCGCCCGCGAAATGTCAGCACCGAGGATCCGTCGCCAACCTTCCGCACAGTTTGAAACACTTCCCATCACGGCGAAGCTCATAGCTGGCAGCTACCCGCATCATTCCCCCTAACTCCCACATTCTTAAATACATTACCTCTAACTCCAATTTCCTCAAAGACTTAGCCGGAACATCCCCTAAGTCTTTGATTCCAAAAGACCGCCACCAGGGGGGACTTCAACCTGCCTCCCCCCACCTGAAAAACCTGTCAAGCCCCCGGAATCGCAGTTTTCCCCCTAACTTGCTCAATCTGCCCAAGATATATTTCTCCCCAAATTGGCGGTCTACCCCTCCGGATTTGAGATAATAGATATATAGACATTAAAAACCACGCGGCCTCCGGGCCGCGTTTTTTATTGGCTTCATCTCAGGAGGCGACTGATGGCGAGTTATCCAATTGAAATTCGGCGTTGTCGGCACGTCAAAACCAACGGCACACATATGGGGTGACATTATTTTGGAGCATCTGCGCAGAATCTTCCAGACTTGCCTGTCCCGCAGGGCTGGTGCACAATGAGCAAACATCATGCAAGTGCGCATTAAGACTCAACGACTGCACCCCGATGCGAAGCTTCCCCGTTACGCCCATTCTGGCGTCAGTGGCGATCTCGCGGCGGACCTCTACTCCGTCGAGGAAGTCGAATTGCCGCCAGGCAAAGTGGTGGCGATCCCAACCGGGGTTGCGCTAGCAATTCCCGATGGATTTGGCGCGATTGTGCACGACCGGTCCGGGGTCGCGCTCCAGGGTCTGGCGACGTTGGCTGGAGTCATCGATACCGGCTACCGCGGCGAGATCAAAGTTGTCATGACTAACCTGGGAGAGACCGCTTTCACCATCCGCAAGGGCGATCGCATTGCCCAGTTGCGAATTGTCCATCGCATCGAAGCAGCGTTCACCGAGGAATCGGAACTCCCAAGCACCGAGCGCCAAGCAAGCGGGTTCGGGAGTACGGGTTCGTGAGCATCGAGCCTCTGAACGAACGCCCGCATGTCTTCTGGCCGGGCACCCGCACCAAGGTAGAATCGGATTCAAAAGGCAACTGAGGTAAAGGTGATGAAAATAGGGTTCATCGGCACCGGAGGTACAGGCAAGACTACGACCATCAAGCAACTGGGAGACCTCGGCCTTCCACTTCTCGAGTCTGTTTCCCGCGCGGTTTTCAACGAGTGGGGGTGGAAGGAAGAGGACCAGCGAAAGGCGACCCCGGAAGAGGTCTGGAAATTCCAGAAAACCATCTTCGATCGCAAGCTGCTTCAGGAGGAGGGTCTGGAGAACTTCCTCAGCGACCGGACGTTACTCGATCACCTCACTTACTGCTTTCTCCGGGCGGGCCGTGGCGTGGCCGAGAGCGCGGGAAGAGAAATGCTCGCCCTGACGAAGAATAACCTCGCGACCTATGACTTTTTGTTCTTCTTCCCCAACGACCTCTTTGACCCAGGAGACGACGGTATGCGGGAACAGGACTATGTCTATGGAGTGATTGCCGATGCCACCATGCGAGGATTGTTGAATCGCTTTGGCCAAAGCTATTGGACGGTCCCGATGGGCACAGTCGAGGAGCGAGCTGATTTCATCAGAAATTGTGTGAAAACCGGTAAGAATGTGGTTTCAAATTCACCTCGCTTAGATAATACAGAAGAACCGTGTCAGTAGGGGATGATTTACATGGCTAGAACGAAGCTGAGGATCATCATTCCATTGCTCCAGGTATTAATTTTCGTTCTTGCATTCTCATTAGTTGCTCGTCTTAGTGCACGTTATTTGGGACGATCATATTACCTAAGCGCCATATGTGTTACCACATTGTTTCATCTCGTGTTGAAGTTGAATTTTCCTCTTGTGATCTTGGGGCTGCCGATTATTTACCTCACAAGTCTTGCGTTGTCATATGTGAGTCCGCCAACTGGCGCGCTAAGGGCAGTGATATCTGGAGCCTGCGTACTTGCCATTCTGACGAGCATCGCGGCGTTTTGGTATTTTGTCGTTGTTGAAGTCGAAATGAGGAAGCGTAAGACTAGCTGCCTTAGATTCTCTGGACAATTCATGGAGAGATTAAAGGCGACTGTTATGATTCTGATCGGGGTCGGCGCTGCAGTTTACGCCTTGTGGGACGGGTATCGGCAGCTAGTCGTTCTTGACCAAATAAATCGAATGCATCTTTTCTGGAGCAGTTTTGTTGTTGACACGCTAATTGGCGGCCTTTTGTTGATTGGATGGGCAGCGGCGTTGATCACCATAGGCGTCCAGGACATGGTGAGAGTGTCGGGTTCAAGATGAGGAGACCTTGCATTCCGATTCGTGAATCAGGCCCATCCTTTCGCGTACTTTGCGAAAGGGTGGGCGAGCGTGCCGCAACACGTTTCGTTTGTTTCATGTAAAGCGACTGTATGTATAGATTTATACGTACATTATCAAAGAATTGACGACGGCGAAGTAACTGTGCAGTTAACCGGCCGCGATAACTAACTGTCGCTGCCGGCAAGGAGATCAAGCAATGACCACCAGCAGCGGGCGCCCCGATCGTGACAACTATTACATGGGAATAGCCATGGCCGTGCGGCGTCGCGCCGACTGCCGCGGCCAGAAAGTCGGAGCGATCGTCGTGGTTGACAATCGAATCGTCTCGACCGGCTACAACGGTACGCCGACGAAAATGCAGAACTGCTCCGATGGCGGCTGCTATCGTTGCGCCAATCGGGACAAAAAATACGAGTCCGGCACCGCCTACGATATTTGCATCTGCGTTCATGCCGAGCAAAATGCAATCCTCGCCGCCGCCAAGTTCGGGATCAGCGTGCAGGGTGGGGCTGTGTACACGACGACCCAACCCTGCTTCGGTTGCCTCAAAGAAATGCTACAGGCTGGAATCGTAGCCGTGAAATACATGCACGCGTGGAGCGGGATGCGCGGCCAGGATCAGACACTCCAATATAAGATGCTGGTGGACGCGTTCCCCAATGGCGTGCATCAATTGGATGTGCCCGATCCCGACGCCGAATGGGCCAAAGCTGCGCCCGCTCGCACCATTGTGGCCGACCCCCACGGAATAGAATCGGCATAGCTAAGTTCTCGAGACAGCTATCGCGGCGTCCAGATGCGGAATTCGCCGCTGCAGTGCAAAAGGCCCATCAGATACAACATTCCGTCGTAGTAGCGGTATTGACCGGATGGCACGGGAGTATCCCAAAGAGCTTCGACAAACTCCTTCGCTCTTGGATCGGTGGCTGCCAGGCTCGCTGTCGCATTCGTCGCAACCAAACCGGTCGAGTGATTGCCCTGCACTAACTTCCCGTCCAGCGTGTACACCGCTCCGTACTTCTGTAATCCCTGGGAAAGAAAAAACGCCTGGATGCGATCGCTCAGTTCCCGCTCTGCAAGAGCCTTCCCCCACCACGACCAGTCCACCGACCAGTTACTCGCCGTCCGCCAGGAATCGTAGGCAAAGTTGGCCGACTGCGGATTCCGGCTCGCGTGCGGCGTGCCATCGAAGTTTGCATAGTCTGGGGCAAGCCCGGTCTTCGCGTTCGTCGCCTTCACAAAAAAATCGCGGCTCGCGCCAGCCGCCTGCTCCCAAAACGCGCGGTCGGCCGTCGGTCCCCAGCGCGCCCATAACTCATAGAATGCCGGAAGATGATACGACGGATCGGTGAAATCACCGTTTTCGATCACCGGAACAAATCGGATCATTTTCGCTTCTTCATTGACTTCGCCGCCCACCGTTCGCGGACCGAATTTTGTCGGCCCCGTCTTCACGGCACGATGCCGCATGGTGGTGAGCAACTCGTCCGCCTGTGCCTTGTAGTTATAAATTCCCTCGCCGTTTCCCCAGCGGCCGGCCGCGAAATACAACGCCATCGCGAAGTACTCTTCTCCGTCCGGCGCCGCGGTTTCTTCATTCGGGCTTCCATCCGTCTTGCACGACCAGGAGAAATATCCGTAAGACGGATGGTTGGGATCGCCGATGTACATGTAAGTCTTCGCCCAATTCCACAAAGCGTCGAATTCCGCTTTTTTGTCGAGTTGGACGGCGATCATCATGCCGTACGACATGCCCTCGGTGCGGACGTCATGGTTGTTCCAGTCGGTCACATACGCGAGCGGACCGTTGGCGTTCTTCCCCGCCGAGAAAAAAACGGATTCCGTCTCCGGATTTCCATGGAACAACTGCTGGAAGGCCGCACTGATCTTGGCGGAAATTTCTTTTTCCGAATGCCCGTTTTCCGCAAACAGGTTGCGATATTTCCCCGTGGCAAAGGCCCCCGCACCGTCACGCAAGATTCGTTGATCGGTGGGCGGATTGGAAGGCAGAGTCTGGCCTGTAATAAAAACTGTGACGAGCAGCGGAAATAAAACCCTGCCCATCGATCGTGCCAATCTTCCTGATTTGGAGGTCATGGAATGTGTCCGCATCCTTCGTCGTGCCCAATCAGATTAACAAAGTTGCGGAGGATCGTTAAAGGCTTCAACTGGCAACTGAAGTCCAGTTATTCAAGAAACTGCCCTGCGGCGCCGGCCTGAACGAACTTCTCTCGAGGTCTATGCGACCGCCGCTTTCTACGCCTTTACCACTCTGCGTCTCGCCGCGATCGGGCTCGTATACTCGCCACTATCCACGAAGGCTGCGGCTTGCCGGATCCAACCGAGCATCAGCTTGTCGGAGGGCAGGTCCTTCACGCTTTGGATGCGGCCGAGCGAACCCATCGCGCCCTTGCGCAAAACCTTGGCCTCACGCAGCACAGCGCCGATCTCTAATCCCCAGAAGCCGAAGCTGCAATGCTGCTTGAATGCCGCCATGTTGCAGAGAATCGCTCCTCGGTACACGAAAAAGGGCCGGCTCCACTTGATCGTTTCCTCGACCTCCGGGCAGCCCTTGTGCACAAGGTCCCGCAGGTGCTTCATGATCGGCTGCGCGAACGGCTGCACCTTTGCGACGTACGCGTCCACTTTCGAGTTAAAGTTCCGAGTTGTCATTACGTTCAGCTCCCGTTTCCATGTGATGCGGACACAATACCAGATGATTCAGGCCAAGCGACATTCAGTGAATTCCGGCGGATTTGTTATGACGGTCATCTTCGTAACACTTCCTGCCGCCCCGGCGTGCGAGCATTCGATTTTTTCTCCCTCATTTTCGGCAGAAGTGGTAGATTGTTCGATGGTTTCGAACGCAAAACTCAATACATGCCGGGTGACAAAAAACACATGAAAAAGACAAAGCGGCCTCCTAGCACTACACCTGAAAGCAAACCACCCAAAGTCCTGCCTTACCAGAACGCTGGTTTGCCCGCGGCGAAGCGCGTCCAAGACCTTTTGAAACGCATGACGGTCGAAGAGAAGGCGGCGCAAATGTTGTGCGTCTGGCAATCGAAGGCCCAAACGCTCGTGGACGCCGACGGCAATTTCGATCTTCAGAAAGCCGAAGCTGCATTCAAGCACGGCCATGGAGTTGGCCAGGTGGGCCGCCCTAGCGATGCGGGCAAGGGCAAGAACGCGCGCGCCATGGCGGAACTCACCAACGCCATCCAGCGATTTTTTATTGAGAACAGCCGCTTGGGGATTCCGGTATTTTTTCACGAAGAGTGTTTGCATGGCCATGCGGCCGTTGACGGCACCAGTTTCCCGCAGCCCATCGCGCTGGGAGGAACATTCAACCCGGAACTCGTCGAGAAACTCTTCACGATGACTGCCGAGGAAGCGCGCCTCCGCGGAACACACCAGGCCCTGACGCCGGTAGTCGATGTGGCGCGCGATCCGCGCTGGGGACGCGTCGAAGAAACTTACGGCGAAGATCCGTATTTGGTCTCGCGGTTGGGCATCGCCGCCGTGCGCGGGTTTCAGGGCGACGCCACGTTCCGCGACAAGAAGCGGGTGATTGCCACCCTGAAGCATTTTGCCGGACACGGCCAACCGGAATCGGGCATGAACTGCGCCCCCGCCAATGTCTCCATGCGCGTGCTTCGCGAGACGTTCCTCTACACCTTTAAAGAGGCGTTGCACAAGGGCGGAGCCATCAGCGTCATGGCTTCTTACAACGAAATCGACGGGGTGCCGTCGCATGCGAATAAGTGGCTGTTACGCGACGTGCTGCGCAAGGAATTTGGTTTCAAAGGATTCGTGGTAGGCGATTATTACGCGATTTGGGAATTAAACTACCGGCCTGACACGCATGGCCACTTCGTGGCGAAGGACAAAAAAGAAGCGTGCGCTCTCGCTGTCGAAGCTGGCGTGAACATTGAGCTGCCGGACCCGGACTGCTATTTGCATCTCGTCGAACTGGTCCGTAAAGGCGTGCTGAAAGAATCTCAACTCGACGATCTTGTGGGCCCGATGCTGCTCTGGAAGTTCAAACTCGGTTTATTCGACGATCCGTACGTCGATCCGAATGAAGCTGACCGCGTTGTCGGCAGCGCAGCCAATCGCAAGCTCGCCCTGCAAGCGGCGCGTGAAGTGATTACGCTGTTGAAGAACGAGAACAATCTGCTGCCCCTGAATCTGAATAGCATCAAGTCGATCGCCGTCATTGGCCCGAATGCGAAACACAGCCTGCTCGGCGGTTATAGTGGCGTGCCGAATCACAACATCAGTGTGTTCGACGGCATTAAAGCGAAAGTTGGCAGCCGGGTAAAAGTGCTTTACAGCGAAGGCTGCAAAATCACGATTGGCGGTTCATGGAACCAGGACGCAGTCACAGCCAGCGATCCTGCCGAAGACCGCAAGCAAATTGCCGAGGCGGTCGAAGTTGCCAAGCAGGCGGATGTGATTGTGCTCGCCATCGGCGGCAACGAGCAGACTTCGCGCGAAGCCTGGAACCTGCAACACATGGGCGATCGCACAACTCTGGACCTGGTTGGAAGACAAGAAGAACTGGTCAAGGCCATGGTTGCGACCGGAAAGCCGGTTGTTGTGTTCCTCTTCAATGGCCGGCCGAATTCCATCAACTATGTCAGCCAGAATGTGCCGGCGATTCTTGAATGCTGGTATCCGGGACAGGAAGCCGGTCACGCTGTCGCGGAAGTTTTGTTTGGCGACTTCAATCCTGGCGGAAAGCTGCCCATCACGGTACCGCGCTCTGCTGGACATCTGCCTGCTTTCTACAATTACAAGCCGTCGGCGCGCCGGGGATATCTGTTCGACGATGTGACGCCACTCTACGCGTTCGGCTACGGATTGAGTTACACGACCTTTGCCATCGGGAACGTGCGGCTGGCGAAGAAGATCATCCGCAAAAACGAATCCACGCGCGTTCTGGCGGAAGTGACGAACACCGGTAAACGCGAAGGTACGGAGGTGGTGCAGATGTACATTCGCGACCTGGTCAGCTCGGTGACGCGGCCCGTCAAAGAGCTGAAAGGTTTCCAGAAAGTATGGTTGAAACCGGGTGAGAGCAAAACCGTGTCGTTGGAGATCACGCCGGAACTGCTGGCGTTTTACGATGTCAATATGAAATATGTGGTCGAACCAGGCGAGTTCGAAATCATGATTGGCAGTTCTTCGCGCGACGCCGATTTGCAGAAAGTAGTTTTGCAAGTGAAGGGATAAGGACACGCCTGTGTGAGGCAAGCCATCCGAACCGCCATGGCGGACGGTAGCGCCTGCCCCACACGGAAGCGCAGATATAACCAAAACGAGGCGGGAAATGACGCAGAAACTCTCCATTCAAGAGAAGCTCGGCTACGGCCTTGGCGACATGGCTGCGAACTTCATCTTCCAGACCATGCTGGCCCTGCAATTGAGTTTTTACACCGACACGTTCGGGCTGACGCCGGCAGCGGCAGGAACGCTTTTTCTGATAGTTGGCCTGAGTGCCGCCGCGGTAAATCCGATCATGGGCGTTATCGCGGACCGGACTAACACGCGGTGGGGTAAATTCCGTCCCTGGCTTCTTTGGACGGCAGTGCCGTTTGGCGTCATTGGAGTTCTGACATTTACCACTCCACATCTCAGTCCGGGTGCCAAGATCATCTACGCTTGGGTGACCTACAGCCTCCTAAGGTTGATCTACGTCGTAAACAATGTGCCCTATGCGTCGTTGACTGGCGTAATCACAGGAGACCCGGACGAGCGGACCAGTCTGTCTTCGGTCCGTCAGTTCTTCGCCAACGGCGCGGGCTTCATCGTGACGGTTCTGGCCATCCCGATGCGCAACTACTTCGGACGTGGGGACAACGCCAGAGGCTATCAGATGACCATGGGCTTGTTCTCGGTGCTGTGCGTCATTTTCTTCATCATCACGTTCGCGACAACCAAAGAGCGGATCCA
>Ga0181530_10001292_pt1 | contig 31667 bp, 24 predicted proteins | sample PEATcosm2014_Bin_42_FD_119769 | JGI IMG/M metagenome (GOLD analysis project Ga0181530, IMG submission 119769) | Peatland microbial communities from MTU Mesocosm Facility, Houghton, MI, USA - PEATcosm2014_Bin10_60_metaG | ecosystem: Environmental > Terrestrial > Soil > Wetlands > Peat | place...
AAATGTCTGTTCCCAAATACTCCATTCGCCGCCGGCGGTGTGGTTTTGGTAGTTCGCCCGGCACTCGCTCCCATAAAGTGTCCAATCCGTAACCGCCGTGTTGGGGTTGGTGTTGCTGGTCGGGCTTTCAAAACCGGGATTAACCAGAAGATTAGTCGCGCCAGCCGGCAAAACCATTGTGGAAACCACGAGCGCCGCCGCACCGCCCAGCAATTCGGTTTTCTTTCCAAGACGATTACGCATTATGCCTCCTCTGCTCTTATTGGATGTGAATCTCCAGCGTGCGACGCACGCCCGTATTGACACTTTCTCTCACCGCATTCATTGTACAAATGTAACCGCTTTCATTTTCTCACTTCGCGATCTTCTGTCAAGGGAAAAATTATCGGACGCGCGATATTTCGGCAAATTGGCCGGCGCCGCATCGTCACCGGAGAACAAACCGGGCTCCCCCCAGATTTCCAATTCATGCTGATTCCACTGAAAAACCGTCTGCAATCCTTCCGACCACCGTGTTGTGCTCGGTCCCACGACTCTCTGATCCGGGCCCCGCTCTCCCTTGCCGCATCGGTGAGAACCGGCGCATTGGCAAAAATGATGAATTAGCTTGTAACCGCTTTCCCTTAGCCTAGAATTGCCGATCGGCCGCTCAACTCGATCCTGTTGAATTGGAGGCTTGATCTGGAATATCAGAAAAAGCCTCGCTGCGATCGACTAAGCATCCGCGGTTTGGAGTTACCCATTGGGCGAAATATCAATCGATGATCTAGCGCCGGCGATTACACCGGAGCACGGGCAGTTCGAGCTTGCCGATGAATCCGACTTTCACGCGCATGTCCTTGGCTCTGAAGATGGCGTCACCATCAAGGCGCTGCCGAACGGTTGCATCTATGCGATCGAGCGCGGCGACATTCTAATCAACCAGGTCCTGGCCAGCCCGGTTGCCGGGGGAATCCACCGAATTTACCTGCGAATCCGTGAAAATGGCGGTTATTCATTTGTGGAAATCATTGGGCCTGGCGCGCGCGGCGATTTTGCCGCGAGTCGGGATCGATTCCTCTGGACAGGGGCCTGGCGCGGGATCCACTATCGCTGCACTTGCTGGGTGCCTCACGGCGACGCGTGGGTTTTTCAAGTTGCAATTGAGAATTGCACGGCTAATGCCGTCAATTGCGATGCCGTACTGATTCAGGACATTGGCCTGGCCGAACGCGCCCAGGTGCGAAACAACGAGCGATACATCTCCCAATATCTGGATCATTTTGCCGTTCCTCATGCCGAATTGGGTCATTTGCTGATGACCCGGCAGAACCTTCCCCAAGGCCAAAACAAGCATCCGTGGCTTCTTCACGGTTGTTTTCCCGCGTGCGCGGGGTTCTGTACAGATGCCTTCGATTTTTTTGGAGTCACGTACAAGGCCACGGGCATTCCCACGGCCCTGTCGTTGGAGACCATCGGCCAGTGCGTTCGGCAATACGAGGCGGGATGTGCCGCGATTCAATCCAACCCTGTTGAAATCTCCCCCGGCGATTCGCATTCCTGGAGCTTCTTCGCCTTTTTTTCCGCCGACCATCCGCAGCCATCATCCGCGGCCGACATCGACGGTCGCGCGCTGCGAAAACTACGCCTGGCGTGCGAAAAAATGGCCGGCGCTCCCGATCGGACAATCGTCCCGGCGCGCACGCCAATTCGTGGTCTCTTTCACACGGCAGAGCTGTTTCAGGCAAAGGACTTCGAAGAAGGCGAGATTCGCAAATGCTTCCCCAGCCCGCTCCGACACGAGGAATTTGACGGTCGCCGACGACTTTCCTTCTTCTTCGGCGCGGATTCTCGACATGTCGTGCTCAAATCCAAGGAGTTGGTCAGTGTTCGTCCCCATGGACATATCATGCGTTCAGGGCAAGGGCTAATGCCTGATGCCGAAGTCATGTCCTGCACGAGCTACGCTGCCGGCATTTTTGCTGGGCAAATGGCCTTGGGCAACACGGTCTTGGGCAAGTTCCTGTCAGGCGTTCGAGATTCTCTCAACATCGTCCGATCCTGCGGCCTGCGAATATTCGTACGCCAGCGCCCAACCGATCCCTGGAAGCTCCTAGGGGTGCCATCTGCCTACGAGATGGGGCTCAATTTTTGCCGCTGGTATTACAAGGGCAACCGAAACCTTTTGACCGTCACCTGCCAGGCATCGGACGAAGATGCCGCTTTCATATTTTCTGTCCACTCGGACAAGCACACGGTGGAATTGCTGTTTTGTGGCGAAATATCGGCCGGTCCCCACGAATACGATTCGTCTCCATCGTTGTCGATCGACTCCCAGCGAGCGCGGATCATCATTTTGCCGGATCGCCGCTCGCTTCTGGCCGAACGAATGCCGGCCATAGCGTTCCATGCGGTCAGCTCCACGCGGCAGGCAATTGACACGATCGGCGGCGAAGAATTGATCGAACGGGCTCAGGGATCGCCTCCGCTGCCCTATTTTGCGATACGCTCCCGTCCAACAGCTTCGTTTTCCCTCTGTTTTTTCGGCATGATGGACGACACCAGCCGCGCGAACTCGTTGTGCGCAAAATACGAATCAGTCGCAACTGAATCACCGCTCCACTCAGTCGGTTCCGGCCGATTTTGGAAGAACGCTGCTCCAGAAATCCGCATTTTCTCCCCATCGTCGGCCAGGGCTGCCGAGATTCAGGACGCCTTGGTTTGGTTCGCCCACAATGCAATCATTCATCTTAGCGTCCCCCGCGGCTTGGAACAGGCGAACGGCGGCGCCTGGGGCGTGCGCGATGTCTGTCAGGGTCCGGTGGAATTCCTGCTCAGCTATGACCGGGCCGATGTCGTGAAAAACATCATCCACGAGCTGTTTTCACAACAATATTGCCGCCGCGGGGATTGGCCCCAGTGGTTCATGTTTCCCCCCTTCCACCAGATCCAAGCCAGCACCTCTCACGGCGATATTCTAATCTGGCCCTTGAAGGCTTTGTGCGATTACTTGGAACACACCAACGATGGCGACGTCCTTCAGCACACGGCGCCCTACACCGACGACGAGACGTTCGAACGAGGCCAAGAGCGCGAAACGATCGTGCAGCACGTGGACCGGCTGATGCAGAGAATGCACGAGCAGTTCCTTCCCGGATTGTCGTTGCCCCGCTACGGCGAGGGCGATTGGGACGATTCGCTCCAACCGACCACCCCCACCCTCGGCGATCGAATGGCAAGCTCCTGGACCGTGGCCCTGATGTATCACACGCTGCGTCGATACGCCGCGGCGCTGGCGCGATTTGGAGAAGAAGAGCGTGCGGCGATGGCAGCCGAGACGGCCGCTCAAATCAAGGCCGATTTTCAGCGGTATTTGATGCCGGACGGGGTGGTCGCGGGTTTTGCAATTTTTGATCCGGATCCGACTCGCGCCCCCCATTACCTGCTGCATCCCTCCGATTCGCAAACGGGAATTCAATACAGGCTGATTTCGATTACCCGCGGCATCCTCAGCGGAATCTTTTCGCCCCAGCAAGCCAAACATCACATGGGCCTGGTGAAAAAACACCTGCTTTTCCCGGACGGAGCTCGCCTGATGGACCGGCCGACGGTTTACCAGGGTGGCCGAGAACTCGTCTTCCACCGCTCTGAATCCGCAGCCTTTTTCGGGCGCGAGATCGGGCTGCAATACGTCCATGCGCATTTGCGTTACGCAGAGGCCCTTGCCGCCATGGGGCTTTCACAAGACCTTCTGCATGCGTTGGCGCTGGTAAACCCCATCAACGTGACGGACGTAGTGAAAAACGCCCTGCCCCGACAGCGAAATTGTTATTTCAGTAGTTCCGATGCGGCGTTCAAAGATCGATATGAAGCCTCCAGAGACTACGACAAACTTCGCGAGGGAAAAATCCCCGTGGAGGGTGGTTGGCGGATCTATTCCAGCGGACCCGGGGTTTATGCGAATCTGGTGATACGGCACCTCTTTGGATTACGCCGACACTTCGATTGCATGGAATTTGATCCCGTTTTGCCGCGCGAGTTCAACGGAATCTGCTGCGAAATGGCGCATAATGGCCGCAAGGTGCGTTACCAGTTTAGGCGGTCAGGTAACGCGCGGTCGGTCAAGCGTATCTCGATCAATGGAGTTGAGGTTTCTTCATTTTCCAGAGTGGAGAGCCGTTACCGGCCCGGAGGTGTCCGAATCAAGAAAGCCGAGTTTGAAGCGGCACTTGCGCTAACTGAGAACATTATTCAAATTGACACGTGATTTGCGTTGTCACGGCCTCTGTTGACAGGTTCTGAGCCAGGGGATTTTCCGCTGGTTGTTTGCCTTGGCGGCAGATCATTGGCCGCATCATTTTGGTTTTCGACGGTTAAAATGAACATTTTGCTTGACAAGTTCAGAGGCACGGGGGAAAATGTAAGCGGTTACATGAGTTCCCTTTTTTGGACGTGTAAAACATGATTTCGACGGCCCCCTCTCGAAAGAAGCAATCGACGCTTTACGACGTTAGCCGGCTGTCGGGCGCTTCGACGGCAACGGTTTCGCGGGTATTTAGCGGAAAAGCGCGTGTGAGCGAAGAAATTCGCAACCGAGTTTTGGGAGCGGCACAAGAGCTTTCGTACGAGGCAAGTTATGCCGCAAGGGCGCTTGCGGGCCGAAAGACACACACCCTTGGTGCGATCCTTCCGGAAATCGCAAGCGGATTTTATGCCGACATTCTGGCCGGAATCGACGAAATCGCGGCGGAGAACAATTTTGACGTTTTGGCGGCGTTCGTCGGAAATCGTCGCAGCCGGCCGGAACTTGTCAACAGGCTGCTTCGCCAAGGGCGCGCCGATGCCTTGTTGGTGTTAAACCTCGATGACACGCGCGACCTGAAGGCCGAGGACATTCAACAGTTGCCGATCATTCTCATCGACCGCGAGATTAATGGTTCCAATCTCCCCGTGGTTGGGATGGATAACGTCGGCGGCGCCGAGGCGATGATCGAACATTTGTTCGAGCAAGGACATCGCCGTATTGCCCTGTTAACCGGACCGAAGGGGAACTACGACTCCGCGCAGCGGCTGCTGGGATGCCGGCAAGCATTTGCAAGGCTCGGACTTTCTTTTGATGAGAAATTGATCTGGACGGGCGCGTTCACAATGACGAGCGGCGTTGATGCGGCGAGGAAACTCCTGGATTCCAAGGCGCCGCTGCCCGATGCTATTTTCTGCTTCAATGACTCCATGGCAATTGGCATGGTCAACAAATTCCATGGTTCGGGGATATCGGTGCCGGGCGACGTTGCGATCGCGGGCTATGACAACGTGGATGCCGCTGAACATCTGTCTTTGACCAGCGTGGCGTGCCCCATGCGGTTGATGGGCCAGGTGGCGGCGCGATGGGCGGTGGAGCTTGTAGATCATGGTCAAAAACAGGTTGGGCATCGACTTCAAGTTCGGTTGGTGGTCCGCCATTCGTCCGCGGGCAAGAAATCAACGGGCCTGGACCAGAAATTGAAATAGACTTGGGTGCCGTTGGAGAGGTTTAAGTGCGGGCCGATTGTTAGCTGTTTTGGAAGGGCGTGCCGGGATGTTCGCGGCCCTTCCACGTAGCGTGCGGAGAGTATGCGAATTCTGCCGGAGAATAAGATGGTACGCTCCAAAACACTTCATTGCGCATTCAAGGATAAGTCTGGTTCCCACCGATTAGAGAATAAGGGGTTCACGCTCGTAGAGCTATTGGTGGTTATTGGGATTATCGCGGTATTGATTGGCATATTGCTCCCGGCCCTCAGCAAAGCGAGGGAACAGTCCAACTCGCTCAAATGTATGTCCAATCTCCGCCAGATCGGCCAGGCGATTGTGATTTATGCGGGCGATGACCAGGGAATTATGCCTTTCGGCTTCGTTTTTTACGGCTATCAGATTGCGCCGGACACGGCCAACCCCTCGAAGAACCCCAACATCTACGATGATATTGGAAACCCATCGAATGTAAGCGCAGGCGCCGACTGGACAGTGCTCTTGGCCCACGAGCTAAGTACCAATGCCAACGCGGGGTATTCCGGCTCAGGGTTGGCCAGCACTAACGATCAAGGTTACCGGCAATACTTCATCTGCCCTACGGCACAATCGAACCCAAGCAATATTACGGCTCCCGTGACCAATTATTCCTGTCACCCGCGACTTATGCCGACCCTTTACAACCCGGATTATTACGCTGAGACTCAACAGTCGGGCTTCCCAAGATTTTCCGGCACTCTATACCAAAGGCCGTACAAACTGGCGCGCGTGCAACACGCATCCGATATTGCCGTGGTTTTCGACGCATCGCTGTCGATGCAAACCGGTGTTTGGAATGCCTCCTCTGTCGCATTCAACCTCGACCATGAAGATATCTTGGTGGCATTGGGTCCCTCGGGCAACAAAACCACAGACATGACCAATGCGTACTCGATCGATAACAATTACACAAACCAGGGTCAGCCGGTTAACGTGGTTTCGGCTATTGGGGGCAGCACAGCGAGCGATACCAATAAGGATGACCCCAACAACTGGGGTAACATACGATTTCGCCACAATGGGAACACTCAGGCGAACGCTCTGATGTTGGACGGCCACGTGCAGTCCTTTACCTATAATCCGAACACTCAGACAACCGATCTTTTGAGAGGAAACATTGACGTAAACCCATAGGAGCATACGAAGAGAATGGGGTTGAAAGATGCGACATTTCGATGGGTTGCCGCAGCCGCGTTCGTAGCGGCGGTGATCGCTCGAGTGCCCCTTGTGCCGGCCGATGCCGAGCAGACGAACACGCCCGCTGCACCGGCCCTGTCTGCCGTACAACTGGCGGCGGGCGACCAGGCCATCGAGAACCCCGCGTTTCCGCCCGGCAAATCGACTATTACGCCCAAGGACGAAAAGTTCCTCGACGATTTGGAATCACGGGGAATTCAATTCTATATCGACTCGGCCGATCCGATGACCGGTCTCATGCCCGATCGCGCCAAGGCCAATGGCGGCGCTGGCAAGATTGCCAGCATCGCCTCGGTGGGATTCGGTCTAACGGCTCTGTGCGTGGGCGAATACCGCGGTTGGGTGGCGCATCAGGAAGCTTACGATCGCTCGGTGCGCGTTCTCCGCTTTTTGCGCGACCACGGCCCGCAGGAGCATGGATATTTCTATCACTTCCTCAACATGCACACGGGCGAGCGGGCGTGGAATAGCGAAGTCTCCGACATCGATACGGCATTGCTGATGGCGGGCGTTCTCACCGTGCGACAGCATTTTGCGGGAACGGAATTGGCAAAGCTCGCCGACGAGCTATACGAGCGCGTGGATTGGCCCTGGATGATCAGCCCCGACGGCACCTTGTCCATGGGGTGGAGTCCGGAAAATGGCTTCCACGGCTCTCGTTGGCGGAGCTTTAACGAAGGGCCGTTGCTCTATCTGCTCGGGCTGGGCTCCCGGTCACATCCGTTGCCGCCGGCGGCCTGGCGCGCGTGGCACAGGGAACCCGTCGTCACCTACGCCGGTCTGACGTACATGCAATGTCCGCCGCTGTTTACGCACCAGTATCCACAGGTGTGGTTTGATCTGCGCGGATTGAGGGATGACTACGCCGATTATTTCCGTAATTCTCAACTGGCCACTCTTTCGCAACGGCAATGGAGCATAGATGACTTGAGCGCCCAATTTCCCACCTACGGACCAAATTTGTGGGGGCTTACCGCGTCGGACACAGAAGGCGGATATACCGCCTGGGGCGGCCCCCCCACCGATCGCACCCGTAAGGCCGACAGCAAGATCGATGGCAGTATCACCCCTGCCGCAGCGGCAGGTAGTCTTGCATTCGAGCCGCGACTTTGCCTCGATGATCTGGAGAATATGCGCGCGCAGTACGGCGTCAAAGGGTTTTTGAAGTATGGATTCGTCGATGCATTTAACCCTGCCAATGGTTGGTATGACACGGATGCCCTTGGAATCGATATTGGTCCTTCCGTGCTGATGGCGGAGAATTGCCGCAGTGGGTTCGTTTGGCAAACATTCATGTCGAGTCCTGAAGCCCGTGCAGCGCTAACGGCTGCGGGCTTGCGGCTTTATGATTCGTCGGACGCTCGTCCGACAACGTCTCTATATACTTCTAATGAGACCGCCGGCAGCGGCGGCTGAAGCTGAAGGCTATGGAGCGGCTGGCTTGGCGGCCAGCCGAAAGGAGGTGGCTTGAAATCTATTTGTCGTTTTTCGCGATGCGTTTTACTCGTTTTGCGGTATCATGACTTTTCATGAATACCCACCTGTCAGGCGAAAGGACTTGAGTAATGTTTGCTTGAGACGAATCGCCGGACAATCGCCCAATTATAAGGAGGCATTATGCGTAGTCTTTCACGTCTCAAAACCGCTCTCATGGGCGGCTCAGTTTGCGCGGCGCTTTGCGCGCTGTCCACATCGGCAATGGCTCAAGTCAATGGATTGTACGGAGCCGAGATCCTTAACGGTGCTGATCCATCAACCTTGACCATCACGAACACCTACAACGGTGTTACCGGAGGTGCTTCGGTTCTCGACAGCCAGATGACGGCAACCGGCACAGACCGAGTCGATCTTTTGTTTTCCGAGAATGGCGGCGCGTCCGCGGCTACATTTCCGGTCAATCAAAGCTTTGAAATTAACGCGGACGTGACGTTGTACGGCGGTTTTACCTCCCCTCGTAAGGAGGCCGGTATCCGCATCAACGGCACCGACGGTAGCCTTGGTAATGATGGTTTGTTCATTCTCGACACGGACGCCGGTGAAATCGTTGCCTTCGGAGGCAATGCACCGTTTGCTTTGTTTGGAAACAATGGAAGCGGCGTCAACAACACCAACGGCAGCGGCGCTCCGTTCGTAAACGGTCAAACGATCTACATGGCAGAGGTATACAACGCGACGGCCGGCACTCTGACCTATTACGCTCAGGACCTCTCCACCGGCGGTCCGCTGTTTTCGTCGGGGCCGAATCTCGCCTATACGCCCCCGGGGCCGTTCCAACTTGGCTTCTATACTCAATGGAGCCCAAGCAATCCCGCTGATTCTAACTTTGCGCAGTTTACCAACATCAGCTCTGTCGTACCTGAACCGGCAAGCCTTTCCATGCTTGCACTCGGCAGTGTTGCACTCTTTGTTCGTCGCCGCGCAAAGAGCTCGGTCTAAGTAAGGCGTCTTGAAACCCTCCGACACTGGGAGGAGGTGCCTGATCCGCATCGTCCCACCATGGGCAATGCGTGATCAGGCGCCTCCCCTGGTTTTTGGTCGCAGTGCACACCAGGCGGTGGCAGAGATGTTGGCATTTTGGGGCGGCAGCGTCAGCCTGGAATGGATGTGCTCTGAGGAAGTGATTTGTGCCTTGGAACCGTCAAAAATTGCCATCCGCTCACCGCGCAGTCATCGAAGCTCTGGAAACCAGACTGCTTCTATCCATTGGTCTGCTTACCGCTGACCAGGACATAGGTTCGCCTTCTCAGGCTGGTTCAGCTTCCTGTTCCAACGGCGCCTATAGCGTTATCGCCGGGGGCACTGGGATCGGTGGACTTTCGGATCAGTTTAACTTCGCCTATGAAACCTACTCGGGCAATGTCACGCTCGTCACCCAGGTCAGCTCCCTGACCAATACCAATGCGTCGGCCCAAGCCGGTCTGATGATCCGCAACGACACCAGCGCCGTCTCCGCCTTGGTGGGAGCGTTCGTCACCCCCAGCAGCGGAATTGAGCTCGTCACCCGCACCGCCGACGGCGGAACCGCCGGCCAGACGACCATCGTCGGCTTCCAAGCCCCAGAATATCTCGAGCTCTCCCTTGCCGGTTCCACCGTCACCGCTTATTTTTCCAGCGATGGCGTCACCTGGTCGCAACTGGGATCGAGTCAAACCATTACCCTTGGCTCCAGCCCTTTGATCGGATTGGCCGCCGACTCCGCCAGCAATTCGATCGCGACCACGGCGAACTTCTCCAAATTGAACGTCCTCCCGTCCGGGTGGTCGGACAACGACATCGGCTCACCCCCCCTGCCCGGGTCGGCCGGATATAACCAGGCAAGCAACACGTTCACCATAGTGGCCAGCGGAACAGGCGTGGGCGGCACGTCCGATCAATTCAATTTCGCCAACTACGCGATAACCGGCAACGGCTCGGTCTCTGCGCTGGTGGACTCCCTGACGAACACGAATTCCTCCGCCGCGGCCGGCGTCATGATCCGCTCCGACACCACCGCCGGATCGCTCTTTGCCGCAGTGGATTTGACGGCGCAGAACACCGTCGTCTTCGCCGGCCGGTCCAGCGGGGGCGCGTTCACCTCCACCCCAGTATCAGTCAGTGGTCCGGTTTGGCTTAACGTCACGGACACCAATGGCAACTTCGCCGGAGACTATTCCAGCGACGACATCAATTGGACGCAGATCGGAACCACCCAGGCAATCACCATGCCCAGCGCAATCACGCTTGGCGGTTTGTGGGCGTCGTCAAATAACAGTTCCGCACTCAATACCGCGGTGTTTTCCAGCGTCGACCTCACGCGTGGCGGCTGGACGGACACCGACATCGGATCCCCCGCCATCGCAGGATCCGCCGTTTACGACTCGCCCAGTGACACGACCACGATTTCCGGCAGCGGAGCCGATATCTGGGGAACCTCCGACCAGTTCAACTTCAACAGTACAACAATGGCGGGCGACGGCAGCGCGATCGCCTACGTCGATTCCATCGCCAATACCAATGCCTGGGCCAAGGCCGGCGTCATGATCCGAAACGACCTCACGGCAGGATCGGCTTTCGCGGCGCTTCTGGTTTCGCCAACCAGCGGCATCACGTTCGAGTGGCGATCCACCGCCGGCGGCGTTACCAACCAGGAAATAAGCAGCCCCGCCGGTGGACCGACTCCCGCTCCTGTGGGATTGAAATTAACCCGCGCCGGCAACACCTTCACCGCATACTATTGCACCGATGGCATCAATTGGTTACAGGTCGGTCCCAGCCAGACCGTTGCGCTCAACTCCACTGCACTCGCGGGGCTGGCCGTCACGTCCCACAATACCGGCGCGCTCTGCACTGCCGCCATCAGCAGTGTCAGCATCGGAAATAGTCCCCCGCCCGGCGCCGGTGTTTACAGCTCCGCCGACCAGTTGTTCCTGAACGATCTGGAAGACCGCGAGTTGATGTACTACTGGGATGAGACCAATTCGGCCACCGGACTCGTCCCCGACAGCGCCAACGCCAACGGCGGCAGCCCCTCGGCCGATTCCAGCATCGCTGCGGTCGGCTTCGGGCTGACCGCGCTGACCATCGGCGACGCACGCGGCTGGCTTTCGCATGCCAATGCCTATCAGCGAGCTCTGACCACCATCGACTTCCTCTACAACAGCGGCGCCAACGTTAACGGATTTTTCTATCACTTTCTCAATGAAACGACCGGCGCGCGGTATGGAACCAGCGAAGTTTCCTCCGTCGATACCGCCGAACTCATGGCCGGCGTGTTGAGCGTCGCGCAATACTGGGCCGGAACCCCGCTTCAGACGACTGCCCTGGCGCTCTTCGACCGCGTGGACTGGCCCTGGATGCAGCAAGCCAGCGGCGTGTTCTACGGCGCATGGACTCCCGAAAGCGGATTCTCCGGCGGCTACGGGGACTTCAGCGAAGCCGCCTTGCTCTACTTGCTTGGTTTGGGCTCGCCGACATATCCCACGTCCGTCGCATCCTGGTATTCCTGGTCGCGGACACCCGTGGTGTCGTACTCCGGGTATACCTTTGTCACCGCCGACGATTCCGCGCTGTTCACGGTGCAGTTTCCCATGGACTGGTTCAACCTTCAGGGCCTGACCGACAAAACGGGGCTGAATTTCTACCAGAATGCCCAAACCGCAACCCTCGCCCAGCGCCAGTTCATGATCAATCTCGGTTCCACGTACTCCGACTACAGCGCGAACCTCTGGGGGCTGACGGCCTCCGAGGGGCAGGGTGGATACACGGTCTGGGGCGGCCCGCCCGCTTTTGGCCCGATCAATGGAACGGTCGTGCCCACCGCGCCCGGCGGCAGCCTTGAGTTTGATCCGCGCCTGACGATCAACGTGCTGGAAAATATGAAGCAGACCTACGGCTCCACGGTCTACCAGAAATACGGCCTCGTGGATGCGCTCAATCCGCTCAACGGCTGGACAAGCTCGCTCGTGCTTGGACTCGATCTCGGCCCCACGCTGATCGCCGCCGAGAACTCCCGCTCAAATATGGTATGGAACAGTTTCATGCAAAGTTCCGCGGCCCAGCAGGCCGTGGCGAAGGCATTCCCAACGACCCCCGTGTGGGCCGTCAATGGCAGCGGCAACTTTAACGTGGCCGCAAACTGGACCACCGGCGCGATCCCCAACGGAATCGGCGCCACCGCCGAATTCCTGGACATCACTCCCCCGGCTCAGACTGTTTATACCAACTCCGCCATTACCGAAGGCACAGTGCACTTTAACAGCGCCAACGAATATGAACTCACCGGAACCGGATCCCTGATCCTGCAAGCCAGCGGCTCAAACGGCGCGGTTGTCGAAGTCGATCAAGGGACCGTGATACTCGATCTTCCGACGACCCTCGCCAGCAACACGATCTTTAACGTCGCCGCAGGCGCTACGCTGATCATCGGCAACCCGTTGACCATTAACTCCGGCGTCACATTGACTCAGACCGGCGGCGGCGTTGTGACGTATGAATCGATTATCAATGTGGTGAGAAGCGGAAGCGTCGTCTTCGCCGACTCCGCCTATGCCAGCACGCTTTCTTTGGCGCCTGGGGCAACGGCGTCTCTCACCGGCAACGGCACCGAGCTGGAAGTCGGCAGCCTCTTAAACAGCGGCACGCTTAATTTGCAGAATAACACCCTGTTGATTGATTATGGCAGTTCTTCCGACCCGATCGCGTCGATCAGGGCGGAATTGACCAGCGGATATGCCGGCGGAACTTGGACCGGCTCGGGCATCATGTCCACCGCGGCACAGAACAATTCTGCCCGCTATGGCATCGGCTATGCGGATTCGGCCGATCCGGGTAACCCGGCCGGCTTGGCATCCGGCCAGATCGAAGTGAAATATACGCTGCTCGGCGACGCCAATCTGGACGGCCTGGTCAACGCCGCCGACTTCACCATCCTGGCGGCCAACTTCAACCAACCCGTCACCGGCTGGGACCAAGGCGACTTTAACTACGATGGCCTGGTCAACGCCGCCGACTTCACCGAGCTGGCAGCGAATTTTGGCCAGCAGTCCGACGCTGCTGCTGCCGTAATGCCCGTCAGCGGGGCCGGGGTTGTCGTCGCGTCGAGGTTGACGACGACAGTGACTCCCACTCCAACGAGTGTTGCAGCGGCCACATCCCCCACGATCAGCAACGCAGCCGATGCAAATCTGCTGAATCAGAATCAGAGCGATAGCGTTTCAGCCGGGGTGCTCAATCCGGAAGAGAAGGCCGGTCACAAGCTTCGCCAGGGCAATCATCATCCGCGCGTCTAATCGCGGTGGCGAGCGCGGACAGAGACGAGCATGGCATCTTTCAGCACAAGAGTTTTTAGCGGACTTAAATATGTCGTCTCCGCGGCGCTGATTTTTTCGGCTGCCGCGCTGCTCGCGTTCGGCCCGCGCGCGGGAGAAGAAGTGCCCAAGAATTGCGTTGTGGTGGATTATTGGGAGAAGTGGACCGGAGAAGAGGAAGCGGCGATGCGGCAAATTGTGGATGATTTCAACTCCACCGTGGGCCGCGACAAGCACATTTTTGTCCGATACCTCTCGACAAGCAACATTGAGCAGAAAACCCTGGTCGCCGCCGCCGCCGGTGTGCCGCCGGATGTGGCCGGACTTTACAACCAGGACATCCCCCAATTCGGCGCCATGAATTCTCTTGAGCCGCTCGAGGACATGGCCGTCGAACGCGGCATCACCGCGGACAAATATAAGAAAGTGTTTTGGGACGAAGGCCATTACGATGGCCATCTCTATGGACTTGTAAGCACCGCTTATGACATCGCGCTGTACTACAACAAAAGCATCTATTCCGAGGGCGCTTCAGCCCTTCGAGCCCGGGGCCTCGATCCCGAACGGGCGCCCGGCACCATCGCGGAATTGGATGAATATGCCCACACTCTGGATCGGATCGACCCTTCGGGTCGGATCATTTTGGCTGGTTATATTCCGGCCGAGCCAGGCTGGTATATCAATTACACCTGCATCTGGTTCGGTGGAAGCTGGTGGAATGACGGCGAACACAAGTTCACATTCACCGATCCCGGAGTGCTCCGCGCATATAACTGGATTAATAGTTATTCCAAGCGGCTTGGTCCCAAGGCGGTGGCCGAATTCCAATCGGGATTCGGCGCCATCGATACGCCGACCAACCCATTTTTAGCGCCGACCGTTGCGATGGTGCAACATGGAACCTTTTTTGCCCGGTTCATTCATCATCTTAAGCCGTCCATGGACGGCCAATGGGCCGCGGCTCCTTTTCCATCGTACGATCCAAAACTGCGCGATGTGACCTACTGCAATTGCGATGTGCTCGTGATCCCGCGCGGATCGAAACATAAACACGAAGCATTCGAGTTCATCGCCTTCGTGAATCGGCAGGACGAGATGGAGAAATTGGCGAATCTCCATTGCAAAATCTCTCCGCTGGCAAAAGTCAGCGAGGGGTTTCTGGACCATCACAATAACCCGTATATCCGTGTTTTCGACGCTTTGGCCGCAAGCCCCAATGCCCATCCAACCGAGCCGGTTCCAATTCTGCCGGAAGTGAACGATGAATTGAACGATTTTACACAGCGGCTGGCGCTTCAGCAGGTGACTCCCGAAGAAGGTCTGCGGCAAGTGCAGGAACGCCTCCAGCAGAAATACGACGACTTTATTGCGGACCAGCTCCGGCGAAAGGCGATGGAGCATTGAACGGAAATCACCGGCGGCTCCGGCGCGCTGCGTCGAATACCATGGCACGATTGCATTCTGAAACTCGGGCGGTATTGCGGGGCCTGGCCTTTCTCTCTCCGTGGCTGGTTGGTTTTATTGCCTTCACCCTCGTGCCCATCGCGCTGTCGCTCTATTACAGCTTTTGCGACTATTCTCTGCTACAGCCGCCGCTCTACAAAGGCCTTACCAATTATCATCTGCTGGTTCATGACGCCGTCTTCTGGAAGGCTTTGGGCAATACGGCCATCTACGCCCTGATGGCACTTCCGCTCGGGATGCTGGTGGCCCTGGGCGTGGCAATGCTGCTGAACGTGAAAATTCGCGGATTGACGATCTACCGCACGGTGATCTTCCTGCCGTCTTTGGTTCCCACGGCCGCGTCGGCGATGCTTTGGCTCTGGCTGTTCAATGCCAAGCTCGGGCTGATCAATGTGGGGCTTCGCGCCATCGGCGTGGCGAATCCCCCGGGCTGGTTGACCGACGTGCGATGGTCAATGCCCGCCCTGGTTCTGATGAGCTTCTGGGGAATCGGCAATACGGTGATCATTTATCTTGCGGGACTACAGGATGTGCCTCGCGAGCTTTACGAAGCGGCCAGCATCGACGGCGCTTCCACTCTGCGACAAATTTGGCACGTGACGCTCCCCTCCATTTCGCCGGTCATATTCTTCAACCTCATCATGGGGATCATCGGCACGCTTCAGGTATTTGCCACGCCGTACATCATGACCGGCGGCGGACCCGCCCGGAGCACGTACTTTTATACGATGTATCTCTATGACAACGCGTTCAGCTATCTGAAAATGGGCTACGCCAGCGCGATGGCGTGGATCCAGCTCCTGATCGTGCTGGCCCTGACGGCCCTGGCGGCCTGGTCGAGCAAGAAATGGGTGCATTACTCGGGAAATTGAACGGGGCGAATAATTGCGGATACCGTTATGAGCTCGGATACTCCAAATCACGCATCGACTTTACAAGCGGCTTCGGGCGCCGTTCGTCGTGGCAATCGAAAAGGTCAAGGCGGACGGCTTTTCACTCACGCGCTGCTGGTCGGCATTGGTATCGCGGCGCTGCTCCCATTTGTTTGGATGCTCTCGACCAGCCTGAAGACGCTCCAGGCGACGACGGCTTTTCCGCCGACGTTCTGGCCAAGTCCCATTCAATGGCACAATTACGCCGACGTGTTCCGCCAGGAAAAGGCGAATTTTCTGCTCTGGACACGCAACACGCTGGTGATTGAGGTCCTGGGCGTCACGGGCACGACGCTTTCCAGCGCGATCGTGGCTTATGGGTTTGCCCGACTTCGTTTTCGCGGAAGAAACGTGCTGTTCGTGTTAATGCTTTCGACCATGATGCTGCCGTTTCCCGTTACCATGGTTTCGCTCTTCTCACTGTTTCGTTGGCTCGGAGATTACACCGGGATTGCATGGCTCGGAACTTTCAAGCCGCTTTGGGTTCCCGCATGGTTCGGTTCGGCATTCAACATTTTTCTCCTCCGGCAATTTTTCCTGACCATTCCGACCGAGCTTTCCGAATCGGCCCGCATCGACGGATGCAGTGAATTCGGCATTTTCTGGCGGATCATTCTTCCCCTGGCGAAGCCGGCGCTGGCGGTTGTCGCGCTCTTCGCCTTCCTGGCGATCTGGAACGACTTTCTGGGTCCATTGGTTTATCTGCAAAGACCCGAACAGTTCACCCTTGTTCTGGGACTGCAAAATTTCCAAAGCAAGGCGGGCGGAACCTCGTGGCACCTTCTCATGGCGGCAAGCGTTCTGGTGATCTTGCCGGCGATTCTGCTATTTTTTCTCGCACAGAAGACATTCATCGAGGGTATCGCCACTACGGGAATCAAAGGATGACGGCGATTACCGACGGAGCCGCTCCTTTCCCATCATTCTTGGTGGTTGCCGCGATTTGTAAGGGTGAATTCACCGGAAAGTCCGGAAGCCGAATCGGGTGCAATCCAGACGTCGAATTTGCCGGGTTCCGTTATCGGCGTTCCTTTTGCATTGTAATAGGCCAAGTCGTCGGACTTCAGAACAAATTCCACCGTCTTTGTTTCTCCCGGTTTGAGCCGGATGCGCTGAAAGGACTTGAGCTCGCGGATGGGCCTGGTCAGGCTGCCGACGAGTTGACGCGTGTACAACTGGACGATCTCATCGGCTTCAACGTGGCCGGTGTTGGCGATGTCCGCGGAAACCGTGATTTGGGCACCCAGGTCCAACCGAGGCGATGAAACCCTCAGATTCGAATAGCTGAACGTGGTGTAGGACAGGCCATATCCGAAGGGGTATTCAGGGGTGAAGCTCTCATCGATGTACTTGGAGGTGAATTTTTCGTCGGCGTAGGGTCCGCTCACGGACGCCGGGCGTCCGGTGTTCATGTGGTTGTAGTAAATCGGGATTTGCCCAACGGTTCTGGGAAATGTGACGGTCAGCTTCCCGGAGGGAATTGAATCTCCCAAAATCGTATTCACGATGGCGGGGCCACCTTCACTGCCAGGGTGCCATGCCCACAAGACCGCGCTCATCTTTTGCGCTGTACCATGGAATGTCAGCGGCCTGCCGGCCATGATCACCGCGATCATCGGTCTGCCGGCCTTGGCCATTTCCGTCGCCAATTCCTCCTGCGCGCCCGGTAGATTCAAATATGCCCGCGAGCTGGCCTCACCCGTCATGCCCGCATCCTCGCCCAGAAACAGAATCACCACGTCCGAGCCGCGAGCCGCTTCCAATGCCGCGGGGAATTGTTCGCGGCTTTCGTCCCGGCTGTCATTCAAGCCTTGCGCATACATTATCCGTGCTTCACCCAGAGCCTCCCGAAACGCCGTCAGCGGCGTGCGCGACGGACCTTCGCGGTCGGCCGCCCATGTTCCAAGCTGATCTCTCGGACTATCCGCCAGCGGACCGATAATGGCGATTCTTCGGACGGACCTCGCAAGCGGTAGCGTTTCATCCTCATTCTTCAGCAGCACCAGGCTTTGTTCCGCCAACCGCCTGGCAATGGCTAACGCCTCTGGCGTCGGAGCTGTGCGGCCTTCAGGCGCGCGATCTCCCTTCGCGCCGAATAACCCAAGCCGCAACTTAAGTCTCAGTATGTTCCGCACGGCTTCGTCGATCAGGCGCGGATCAAGTTGACCGCTCTGGATCAGCGATGCTCCGTGGTCGTAGAAGCTGGTGCTCACCATTTCCATGTTGACGCCGGCCGCGATCGCCTTCATCGCGGCGTCACGGGAATCGGCCGCATACCCGTGTTCAATCAATTCCTGGACCGACTCAAAATCGCTCACCACGGGACCGTCAAATTCCCATTCCTCCCGCAGCACCTGACGCAGGGTGAACGCGTTGGCGCTGGCCGGCACCCCGTTGAGGTCGTTGAATGCGGACATGAAGCTGGCGATTCCAGCGTGCCTTGCGGCTGCAAAGGGCCGTAGGTAAACATTCCGCAGGAGAGCTTCCGGAATCCAGGTCGTGTTGTAATCCCTGCCGCCCTCCGCAGCCCCGTATCCCACGTAATGCTTTCCACAGGCGGCGATCGAATCCGCGTCCGCCAGCGAGTTTCCCTGAAACCCGTGCACCATTGCCGTCGCCAATACACCCGAGAGATACGGGTCCTCGCCCAGCGTCTCGGCAATCCGGCCCCACCGTGGGTCCCGCGCGATATCCATCATCGGGGCAAACGTCCAGTGAATGTCTTCACGGGCGGCCTCACGGGCGGTCGCACGCGCCGCTTGTTGCATCAACTCTGGATCCCAACTGGCTGATTCCCCAAGCGGAATTGGGAATGTGGTTCGAAATCCGTGGATCAAATCGGACCCGAAAATCAGCGGAATGCCGAGCCGGCTTTCCGTCATTGCGATGTGCTGGGCCTCCGCTTTTATTGATGGGCTCGCGCCCCCATAAAACGATCCCCATCTGCCGTGGCGCAGTTCGTCCTTAATCTTGTCCGTCAGTTTTTCCGGAAATCCGGCCTGCGACATCTGGCCCAGCTTTTCCTGAAGCGTCATCTTGGCGATCAGGGCATTAATTCGCTGCTCAACATCGCGGCCGTCACGGGCGGAATCCGCAACCACGATCGTTGGAGCGCATGCGATCAAGACGACGAGAGCGGCTGGGAAGATAATCCCGTAAAATATTTTCATCTTTGTGCTCTCAAACTTTCACCTTAAATCTCCAGCCTGACCGGCGCCGCGCGACCATCGTGAGGCGGCTTCGCTGGGCAGCCATCGAATCCGTCATGCGCATCGTCAGGACGGAATTGAAATCAACTTCCTCATCGCATCTCCTAACATTTCCGGCACAGAGTAAGGCATGCATGGATTCTACCCGCATCGGTGCGAGTTTGAAGATTCAAACGGCTTTCCGCTCCGCCGACAAGGCTTGCGCCGGCCCCGCCGCTTTTTCTAGCGCGTGCTATGCACTTTGGCCATGATGTGGCGATACTATCGGGATGGTACTCGCTCAGATCAAGCTTGTTCAGGAAAGGCTTTAGAATCTCCTGTGCCTTTGGGCCAATTCGGATTTCTCTCCGATAGCCGTAATGCTGCGTCTTGTGAATTGCAGGGCGGAAAATCCACACTTTTCCCTGACGATCTATGTCGATCGTTCTCATGCAGCGGATTTCACCGGGCCTGGCTCCGGTAAGCAGTTGTAATCTAATCATCGCGCGCACCTGTTCGGAAACGTGACCTAAAACCGCTTGAACGAAGGTTTCACGAATGGGTTTGATTGGCTCGCCTTCGGGTGCGGCCGTTCGTCCGGCCTTGAGCGCACTTATGGCCATTAGTCCCTGGATGACCGAGGGTGGTAACAGTTCGTTCTCCACACCCCACTTAAGATATGGATTCGGCTAAATTTACTTGTCATCGGGGCGACAGGATTTGAACCTGCGGCCTTCTGGTCCCAAAGGCGTGGACGCCTCTGCCGAAAAGTCCTTAAATCCGCTGGACTTACCTGCATTTTATCCACTTCAGGGCCATTTTCAATGATTTCAAGGGATTCCCAGTATTTTCAAGGACTTAGGGTAAATCCCCAATTGCCAACCGGGTAAATACCGGGAAGGGGGTTTCCTTGGATCGAACCCCCCTTTCCGATCCTCATGGGAACGATTCTGGCGGGTTTTCGGGCGATTCAGGGACCGGAGACGGGGGGCAAAGGGGTTTCGCCTGTTTGCCGGTGATTTGGAGGGGGTTCCGGGGGATGGAAGGGACAGGGGGATTCCCCGATCAACTCTCTTGGCCGATCAGTTTGAGAAATCCGATGGCCTTCAGCTTTTTCTGGCATTCCCGGAAGATGGCTTGAATCGCCTTCCTTTTCTTTGCCTGCGATTCAGGCGGGGTGGACGGAGGGGAATTGGAGTGGGGAAACCGGTCCTGATTGTGCGAGGAGAGTTGTGGTTTCGGGGATGTCTTCCGGCAATCCGGGGATGTTGGGGTGAACCGCTCCTGCGCCGGAAAGAGCCTGAATCCCGCCTGCCTTTATAGCGCCCGACTCCTCGCCAAACGCGGGTGAGTCAAAGTCATCGCACGAAGCTTACCAAGATGGCAATAAGAATTAGCGCCCCCACAACCAACGCTACGCCGAACAGGCAACCTAAACATCCAGAAGGTTTTCGGTCTGGCACCCACCGCCACTCATAACTTCTCGGTTGAAAAAGGCCGCGGTTTCTTTCCACCCAAACCCAGCGGCCCCCTAATTGTTGCATCGGCGCGGGCTGCGGCGTTGGTTGAGCAGGAAGTTGAACGTTAATAATCGGTTGAAACTGAATTTGGGGTGTGGGTTGCGGAGGTGGCTGGGCCGGTGTCTGAGGAACGGGTGGCGGGCGTGGAGGTAGAATTGCACCACAACGCTTGCAAGTCTTGTCCAAGTCGTCCGATGGCCAGCCACAATACCGGCAAGAATGACCGGCGCCCATGGTGTCTATGCTATCGCCGTTACCGAGCTTTTGCTATGTGGCCCGAACCGAGCGTTGGGGCCTGAAGCGCGTTCATCGCGGTGGGCTCACTCGACGCCGGGAGCTGAATCCAATCGCCTTCAGCTTGGCCCCTGTTTCGCGGGCGATTGCCTGAATCGGAGATTTCTTTTGGGCCTGTGGGATATCGCGATTCCGCCAAATCTTGAGCATTGCCGCATCCCCAGCGTCTAATATCCGTTCGGCTTCGAGCGTAAGGCGCCAGTCATTGAGAAGCTGCCGGTCCCTATTCATATAAACATTCCCTTCAATCGTAGCGTTCATCGGGATTGAGGACTTCCCGATCCAAGAGGCTCAGTTCAAACAGGCGGACGGCCGGGCCGATGAGCCGGTCGAGGATCGTTTGGATTGCCTTGATGTCTCCCGTCAGGGCCATGCCCTTCAGCCTGCGGGCGATCCGCTGAATGTCCTGCACAGTGAAGCTTTCGACAAAGGCGAGCCGCAATTCTTCCGATCCACGGGGACGGCCCGGCCCACCGGGATGACCCGTGACATATCGGCCAAGACGATCCCGCCCGTTGCCATTATCTCCCCTTTGAATTGGGGCTGGTTCAATCGGAATCACTCGTCGCATGGATTCGCTCCCTCAAACCCCCCCGGTGCCTTCCGCGTCAGCCACAATCCGCGGAAAGCCACCGGGGGGCACGATGAAAGGAAAAACATCACACCTTGACACCGCCGGCCAGCGAAGCAAATTTCACGAGCTTCATGGCCGCGTCCCTGTTATAGGCAAGTTGCTGGGCGACGGCCTGTAAATCGGCGAGCCGTTTGAATTGCTGAGGAAAGGTCGCCCTTCGCCATGAATCGGCAAGCGCTTCGCGGTCGGACTCGAAGGGCACCAATTGCCCCAGCGGGTCGTAGAGCGCCGCGGCCACCATCGCGGTGGCGCCCTTTTCGGCGGCGGTTTTGAGGATCGCCTTGAATTCGGGACCGGGTCTGTTGCGGAGATGCTGCCGGATTTCCTGTTGCTCAAGGAATTCCATTGTGTCTTTGGGCCTCGGTGGCGGAGCAGTTGGGATGGCGGCATTCGCCTTCCTCCAATCTTCCGAAAGCTTTGCCTTTGAGAAGCTTTCGGAAATTGCTTCCAGTTTGGCGAGGCTCGCCTCCTTGATGGTGCCGAGCGAATCCGCCTTACCCTCATCGGAAAGGTTCCGATCTTTGGAAACGAACAGACGGTCGTTTCCGAACCGTTCGACTTCTTCAGTAAGCTCATTATTTGCGGCATCAATCGCAGGACCATACTCGCCGCGAATTGACTCCGGCAAAAACTGACCTTGCTGAAATCCAAATCTATGAATCACGATTGCGTCTGGCATACGAAAACTCCTGTCTGGAAAAAAGGTGATGGACTCCAGCAATGTTGCTGGAGTCTGCTAATATCAAATTGGAAAAAAAGAGGTCAAAACCCGAATCAGCAGAAGTCAATTCCACTTCGGATTCGTCGGGGCGAAGTGAAGATGATTCAAGGGTCCGCCATTTATCACCATAATCACCCCCCCAACCTTTTAAGCAGGCGCACGAGCGAGATTGGCTGCAAGAAATTGGATGCCTTGACCCCTGCCTTCCGGCAGAACATTCGGAAACCCTGTGCCGTTCCCCATGGGTGATTTTCCTCTTGGGCGGCTCGAAGCATGAGCGGCGGGGCCGCGAGGTCAACCAAATGCAGGCGGGCTTGGATTGCTCTTTCGATGTTGAAATTGGCCAGGGATCGCAGCCCAAGTTTCCGGACATTCCGGGAGCCTCGGCATCGAAGTTCGATATGAACGCATGGCAGCCCATTGATGCGGGACGGCTGATCGGCATAGACGACCCAATTGAATGCACTCTTTCGCGGGCGGGAATACCGAGTCGTTTCGACCGAGACCGCCGGGCGACGCGACCACGGATGATCCAGCCCAGCCGTGATCGCATGGGCAACCCGGTCGGCCCCGCCCCGATTCCGGGTGAGAACATCGAAGGCGAAATGCAGGGAAGTAATCCGGGCCGCTCCATCGCAAACGAGACGATCAATGATTGCAAATGCCTTTCCGCCCGGCTGGTGGATCGTGATCCTCCGCCGTGACCCCTGGCGGGGGTGGATGCGTTCGATGGCAGCATATCCAGAATCACCCCTGAGTCGCCTAAATCGAGTTCGCCCCAAAGTGTCCTTCCCGATGATTGCAAAAACGGAATCGACATAGCAATGAGCCGGGGTGTTGGAAGACCCCGTATAATTGGTGGAGAAAGTTGGCACATTTCATTTCCTTCAAAGCCGCCGCTTGGCTGGAAATCTTGCGGCGGCTTTTTCGTTAGATTCCTGCGGTGGCGAGCCGGCGTTTCGCGGCGGAAACTTCTCGTTGTCGTCGATTGGGGGTTCGGCTTGTCGAGGCGGAACCTTCCCTTCGGGCGACTTCAACAGCATCGAAGAATTCTCGTAACCAGGATTCCGTCGTGCAGGGAGTGCTCCCGACGCGGGTAATGCGGAGGAGGACTCCGTTAACCCCTTTCAAGTACCATCGCCAGAGACAGGCATAGGACAACTTTGATCCTTCTCGCCGTGGGGGGAGCCATTTGAGCTTCGGTACATCTTTGAGGGGAATTAGGCGCTCGGATTCGGGGGCGCAAGATGACTGTTCTTGCATTGCTTGCCTCGGTAAAAGGTTTTGTGGAATTCGGCCCCGCCGGGACCGCCGCGACCTTCACCGAAGCTGCCCCCCGCCGGGGGGCCGCGTGCACCCGATCATGGCCTCCGGCTTCCGACCGCGTGTCGCTTCGCAGAAATGACTTCTCCGAAATATATCGAAAACTGTTCGGGGATTTCAAGGGAAGTGGACGTGTTTTCTCCATTGCTAACAAAAAAGGCCCTGGATTTTCAGGGCCAAATCGTTCTTTTTTTTTTGAAACCGCTCTTACCCGATCTTCGCGGCCACCTTCCGAGCCAAGGTGGAATCGGCATCAACATATCGCTCGGTCATGTTGATATGCTTATGCCCTAGCATCGCCCTTGCAGCATCCAAATCGAACTCCTGCTTTGCCTGAGTCGCCGCTGAATGTCGGAGTTGATGCACATGCCAACAATGTTCCTTTTGCCATTTGGCCAATTCTTCTGTTAACTCGGGGGAGGCTTTGATTCGGGTCCGCCATTCTTCCCAAGTCTCGCCAGGATTCCGTCCCAATGGGGGTGGTGGAGGAAATGCCTTCAGGCAAGCCCGGCGCACGGACTTGTTATAGGTGCCCGTGTCGTAATGATCGCGGGGTTGCCATTTCGGCTTTTTCCGGACATTCGTTCCGGGGGAATTTCCGGCATTCAATGGGGTTTTCCGTCTTGCATGTTTTTCTTCGCGGCGCTGGCGATCAGCCTCAATGGGAGAAAAGCAGAACGCTTCCGGGTTCAGCTTCAGGAGGAATGGACCCAGGATTTCTTGTCCCTTTGGTCCGATGTAAATCGAGCGGTCCTGGCCCCGATGAGTGTTCTTATGCCGACGGGGCTTGTAAATCCATTCCTTGCCGCTGCGATCAATGTCGCCGATTCGCATTTGGCAAATCTCGCCAGGGCGGGCTCCTGTGAGGCGCTGCAATTGGACCATTGCTTTGACCGGGGGAGAGCAATAGGGAAGAGTTGCTTCAACGATCGCATCATCGACGGGCCTCACCGGCTCGGATTCCCTCGCCTCGGATCGTCCCGGCTTCAATCCCCGAACGCAGCAAAGTCCATGATGCACCATGGGGTCGATGAGTTGCTCTCCAACGGCCCACCCCCAAATATGCTTGAGTCGGCTGACAGCTTTATTGACCGTTCCCCGGGTCCATCCTTTTTCGATCATCTTTGATTGACAGGCCCTCAGACTAAGAGGGGTGAACCCAGCCGCGAGGCTATCGGCATAAAGGGCATTGGCGATCCTGATCGCATCCTTGTAAAGTCCGAACTCCGTTGACATTGATCCATCCGACCGCATGTATTCACCCTTGGCGTGAATGAGGAACCGGTCGAACAATTCGACGACCGTTAAGTCCGTCGATCCCTTTTCGAGCCGATGGAGACTCCGCCCATTGGCAATCCATTCCGCGATCAAGCGGTCATAGTTGGCATGACTGGCCTCACTCTTCCAAGGGCCCAGATAGAAGTCCTTGCCGTTGAGGGTGACCCTGGCCTGGCCAGACGGACGATGGGGACGATACTTCGGATGACGATGAACAAGACGGGGCATAGCGACACCTCCAATCCAGCCCAAGCGGGTATTTACCCGTTTGGTTCTCGGATTTAAGGCCGCTCTGCCCGACACAGGCAGGTGCGCTAAATCAAGCGCTCGGCGGGTTTTCCATACCAATCGGGGCGATTGGATTTGAACCAACGGCCTTCTGGTCCCAAACCAGACGCTCTGCCAAGCTGAGCTACGCCCCGCTGTTCCGCACTTAGATACCGCGCCTGGCTCCGGATGTACATCCGGTGCTCCGACGCCGGTTTGGTTATTATGCCACCAATACCGCCCGATACCTCGCCTTGCCCGCTCGCACGTGATCGACCGCCTTGTTCACGTCGCCCATGGCAAACGGCTCGATCATCGCCTTGATTCCGCGGCGGGCGCTGAACTCCAACATTTGTGCCGTATCCGACGGGCTTCCGCTTCGAGCGCCACTGACCGATTTTTCCGCGAGGATCGATATCACGTTCACCTTGACGTCCGACTCGGGAATGCCGCAGATCGCCAGCCGCCCGCGCGGACGCAGGGCGCTAATCAGCGCCGGCCAGTCCACATCGGCCGAAACGGTCGAGAGGATGAAATCAAAGGACCCTTTCGCCTTGGCCAATTCATCGGAATTGTTGGTCGCGATGACCCGGCTGGCGCCGAACTTTCGCGATTCCTGCTCTTTGTTGTGGGTCGAGCTGATCGCGGTAACTTCACAGCCGAAGGCCGCGAGGTATTGCACCGCCAGATGTCCCAAACCGCCGACGCCGACCACCGCCGTCCGCATTTGTGCCGTGACGCCATAATGCAGCATTGGCGTGAAAACCGTCGTCCCCGCGCACAGCAACGGCGCGGCCCACGCCGAATCCAAGCCTTCGGGAATGGGGATGACATATTTCCAGTGCGACCGCACTGAAGAAGCAAAACCTCCGTGATGTCCGACGATCGTCGCCTTCTCGTTGGCGCAGAACATTTCCTTTCCCGACCGGCACCACTCGCAATATCCGCACGACCCGCAACTCCATCCCACGCCCACGCGCTGCCCCGGCTTCAGTTGCGTCACCCCGCTGCCGACGGCGGCCACGGTGCCGATCACCTCATGCCCGGGAACCAGCGGATAATTCGAGAATCCCCAATCATTGTCGATCATCGCCACGTCGCTGTGACAGATGCCGCAATGCGTCACCCGAACCTCGACGTCCTCCGGCCCCAGCGGCCCGGCTTCGTATTCGAACGGCTCAAGTTTTCCCTTGGCTGATTTGGCGGCGAATCCACGAACCTGCATGAATAAACCTCCCTGAAAGATTGACGGATTCTTGGCGCCGGATTCTAGAAAAGTCAAATGAGCGGTTGACAAACGATTCGCACGACGAAGCCCCGGATGTACATTCGGGGCTATTTAATGCGGCACAATTCCGCTGACGAATCATCCAGTTTCAAATTGACATCCCAAACCCGAATTGTATATTGAACTGCTGACGATGAGTCCTAAGAACGCCCGGTATCGTGGTTGGTTTAGCGGATACTTTTATCCGGCCACCCATACCGCGTCCTGAGATTCATCGAGAAAAAAGAACGTAAAATCGACGGCCTCAGGACAAAAGTCCTGGGGCTTTTTTGTTGGGAAGCTATAACAACCAGGACCTTTCAAACGCGGAGGCCGCATGATCGTCGTGATGAAACCGGGCTCGCCTCAAAAACAGGTCGAGCATGTCATACAAATGGTGCGCGAAATGGGACTCAAAGATCACGTCATCGTCGGCCAGGAGCGAACCGTCGTGGCAGTCGTCGGCGACGATCGGTTCAAGGACCGTTCGGTGCTGGAATCCGCGCCCGGCGTGGACAGGGTGGTCCCGATCCTGGCGCCCTACAAAATGGCCTCAATCGAAGTTCAGAAGGAACGCTCGGTCGTGTCGCTTGGCGGCCGCACCAAGGCGAAGATCGGCGGACCAACCGTCGGCGTCATCGCCGGACCGTGCAGCGTGGAAAGCAAATCCCAGGTGTTGGAAATCGCCCACGCCGTGAAGGAAGCCGGCGCCGTCGGCTTGCGCGGCGGCGCGTTCAAGCCTCGCACCAATCCCTACTCCTTCCAGGGCCTGGGCGAGAAGGGTCTGGAACTGCTCGCCCTCGCCCGTGAGGAAACCGGCCTGGCCGTCGTCACCGAAGTCATGTCCATCGATCAGGTTGACCTGGTCAATCGTTACGCCGACGTCCTTCAGGTCGGAGCGAGGAACATGCAGAATTTCAACCTTCTCAACGCCGTCGGAGAACAGGCCAAGCCGGTCCTGCTAAAGCGCGGCATGAGCGCCACCCTCGAGGAGTTCCTCCTCGCCGCCGAATACATCATGTCCAAAGGCAATTCGCAGGTCATGCTCTGCGAGCGCGGCATCCGCACCTACGAGGATTACGTCCGAAACACGCTGGCGCTGGCCGCGGTCCCCGAGTTGCATCGCGTCAGCCATCTGCCCGTGGTCATCGATCCGAGCCAGGGGACGGGAAAGAGTTACCTGGTGGATTCGATGTGCCGCGCCGCCGTCGCCGCCGGCGCCGATGCGCTGATCGTCGAAGTCCACAACGATCCCGAGCACGCCCTGACGGACGGCGCACAGTCGATCACGCCCAAGCAGTTTACCGAGATGATGAAATCCATCCGCCGCATCGCCGCCGCGGTGGATCGCAAGGTGTAAGTAACCGCGAAATCGCCATGAATCCGATTCTTCTGGAAATTCCGACCGAATTAAACGGTGATCGGCTGACTCTGCGTGTTCCGCGCGCCGGCGATGGGGCCATCGTCTATCCTTCGGTTCGAGATTCCCTGCCCGAGCTAAAGCAGTGGATGCCCTGGGCAACGGATGATTACAACCAGCAACGCGGCGAGGAATGGTGCCGCAAATCCGCCGCTAATTTCCTCTCCCGCGAACAGCTTCAGTTTATGATCCTGTCACGGCCGAAAGGACGCCACATCGGCAACGTCGGCGCGTTCAAATTCAATTGGGACATCCCCAGTTGCGAAGTCGGCTATTGGCTGCACACCGCCCACACCCGCCGCGGTTGCATGACCGAAGCCGTCGGCGTCCTGATGGCAATGCTCCGCAGCCATGTCCACGTGCGGCGCGTGGAGATTCGCACCGACGCCGAAAACCTCAAGAGCCGCCGCGTGGCCGAACTCGCCGGGTTTCAACTCGAAGGCATCTTGCGCAACAACAGCGTCGCCATCGGCGGCCGGTTGCGAAATACCTGCGTGTTTTCGTGGATCGGATAACCGCAACGTCCTCGCCGCTCGGATATCTCCCGCATGGGCAAGATGCCCATGCCACCTACCAATTGTACCGCTGAGAATCCTCGTTATCGGTATCCAGAACGTTCAGCAGCGAGCCGTACATCTGGTCGGCCGCCCGCACGACCATGGCGTCGGCCCCGTACAAGAACTGGGCTTGGCGAAGCTTGGCCATCTCCGTCGCGGGATCGACCGGTTGGCCGGTCGATTGCACGCCGGCCACCTCCACGCCGCCATCATCGGCGACGTCCACCAAGTTCACTTCCTGGGCCTTGTATCCCGGCGTGTTCTGGTTGGCGATATTATTGGCCGCGACGGTCATCTGCGCCTGTGCCGCCTGCATTCCCGACGCCGCGATTGCTAATGCGTCCATATTTCCTGCTCCGACAGCACTGAACGTCGTCGCAAGCGGGAGGCGGGTTTAGTTGCGGAAGCGCCAAAGCGCCCTGGCTCGACGGGCAGGGGTGTTAATACGAGAAACGGCTCCGGCCTTTTCGCTTTAATCCAACTGCACTATCATTTGGCAAACGCGGGAAGGACAATCCAAACCATGAAAATCGGAACCTATTACTACCCCGAACAATGGCCGCGACAGCAGTGGGAACGCGATTTCGACAACATCGCCAAGCTCGGTCTCCAAATCGTTCACATGGCCGAATTCGCCTGGTTCGAGCTGGAGCCGCGGCCCGGCGAATTCCAATTTGATTGGCTCAGCCATTGCCTCGATCTGGCCAAACGGCGGAAGCTCGAGGTGATCCTCTGCACCCCCACCGCCGCCCCGCCCATCTGGCTCAGCCAGCGGTTTCCCCAAACCCTGCCGGTCTACGAGGGCCAGGTTCGCGGCCGGTTCGGCGGACGCCGGCATTACAATCCCCTCTCTCCCGATTTCCACGCCGCTACCCGAAGGATCGTCCAGGCCATGGCCGACCTCTTCGGCGATCATCCGGCCGTGATCGGCTGGCAGATCGACAACGAGTACAGCAATCCCTTCGACCAATCCGAAATCACCCACGCCGCTTTCCGCCAATGGTTGCGCGACAAATATGGCAATATCAGTGAACTCAACCGCGCCTGGGGAAACCAGTTCTGGAACACTTATTACACCGATTTCGACCAGGTTCTCTTCCCCCCGTCGCGCGATCCCCGATACGCCAACCCGCATCAATCTCTCGATGCCTCGCGATTCTGGAGTTGGGCGTTCGCCAAGTACAACCGCATCCAGGCCGAAATCCTCAAGCCCAAAATCGGTCGCCGCTTCCTCACCACGAATTTCATGGGCCTTCATCCCGACTGCGACCCCGGCGACATGGCCAAAGACCTTTCCCTCATCGCGTGGGACTCCTATCCGGTGACCGGCCACGAAAAAGAGGGGGACGACCAAACCTATCGCATCGCCGATCCGGCGCATATCAGCTTGTCTCACGACCTGATGGCCAGTTATCACAATCGCTGGGGGCTGATGGAGCTTCAGCCCGGCCACGTGAATTGGAGCGGGGTTCCGGTGCGGCTATATCCCGGCGCCATCCGCCTGTGGATTTGGACCGCGTTTGCCCACGGGTCGGAGTTTGTCACCACCTACCGTTTCCGCCAGCCGCGCTTTGGCATCGAGTTGTTCCATGACGGCCTGGTGGGAACCGACGGCATCACGCCCTCGCCGGGTGGAGAACAGTTTGCCCAGGTCATTGCGGAGATGCGGAAACTGGACCTGTCGCGCATTCCCCCATTCGCCGACGAACCGCCCCGGCCGCGCCAAACCGTCGGCCTCGTTCTCGATTTCGAGCAGCTTTGGTATTACCTGTCGCTTCCACCGGCGCGGCGATGGAATCAAGGGCGCTGGCTGGCAAGCTGGTATGCCGCCCTGAGCCGGCTCGGCACGCAAATCCGCATCCTCCGCCCCGGCGCCGATTGGCCGAGCGATCTGCCCCTGATCGTCGCCCCGGGCGTCCAAATGGTCGATGATCAATTGATGGCACGCTTCGATGCTTACGCCCGCTCCGGCGGCAATCTCGTGCTCACCTGCCGCACCGGCCTTATGGACCGCACCGGCCAGCTTTGGGAGGGACCCTGGGCAAGCCCCATCCTCCCGCTCATCTCCGCAACCATCGATGGATATGACTCTCTTCGCGACGATCGCTTCGGCAAGATCAGCTTTGACGGCAGGGACTTTTCCTGGGGCGTTTGGGGCGATCAGGTGACGCCAAAGGCCGGCGCCGAGGTCCTGGCCACTTATTCCGACCAGTTTTACGCCGGCGCCGCCGCCATCACCCGCGTCAAACTCGGCAAGGGGACCGTCAGCTATTTCGGCGCGTTCAGCGAGCAGCCCCTGGTCGATGCCTTCGTCGAATCCCTCGCCAAATTCATCGGCCCCGGCCGACTGCAATCCCAAACTCTTCCCGGACGCGTGCAGGTCCTTCGCCGCGGCCCCTATCGCATCGCCCTGAATTACCAGGACCAACCCGTCCCAACCCCCGCCCCGCCATCGGCCAAGTTTCTGATCGGCTCATCCCGCTTGGCGCCCGCCGACGTCGCGGTTTGGGAGGAATGAACCACTGGAATACACCCATGAACATTGATCGCATCCTCATTTCCCACGATCGCATCGCCCAGCGCGTCAAGGAGCTGGCCGCACAGATCACCCTCGATCATTCGCCCCCCAATCACGACGGCGGCGACATCACCATCGTCGCCATCATGACCGGCGCGATGATCTTCGCCAGCGATCTGATCCGCCAGATTCCCATCGCCATGAAAATCGGGTTGATGTCGGTCAGCAGTTATCCCGGCCGCAGCATCCGATCGCATGGTTCGCAGATGTTGGCCAGCCAGATGGGCGACATTCGCGGCCATCACGTGTTGGTCCTGGACGACATTCTCGACAGCGGCGGCACGCTGCACATGGTCGTCCCCGCCCTCCGCGAAATGGGCGCTGCCACCGTCAAGAGTTGCGTCCTGCTCCGCAAGGACCGGCCCGCCGTTCACGCCGTTCACGTCGATTACGTCGGATTCGAGATCCCCGACGAGTTCGTCGTCGGCTACGGCCTGGACTACAATGATTACTACCGCAATCTGCCCGACATCGTGACGTTGAAGGGACAACTCCCCACGCCATGAATCCCACGCCCCCGCCATCCTCGACATCCTCCGGCGAACACCTGGCCGAAGCCGCCGCCACCCCCGCCGTCAGCGCCGCACGAACCACTTCCCTCGGCACCCTGCTCGGCTCTCACATCCTCCGCGACGGCGAACTGGTCCTGATGATCCTCAAGCCCTCGCTCTGGTTCATCGTCTTCAATTCCCTGGCCTTCGCGATTTCCACCG
>Ga0181530_10001293_pt1 | contig 31662 bp, 25 predicted proteins | sample PEATcosm2014_Bin_42_FD_119769 | JGI IMG/M metagenome (GOLD analysis project Ga0181530, IMG submission 119769) | Peatland microbial communities from MTU Mesocosm Facility, Houghton, MI, USA - PEATcosm2014_Bin10_60_metaG | ecosystem: Environmental > Terrestrial > Soil > Wetlands > Peat | place...
CCGTCCTCGCCGCCCTCGGCCGCGTCGCTGTCGGCCTTGCGGGCCTCCTCGACCTGCCGCCGGTGGGCCTCGAAACGCGTCCGTGCCTCGGCGTACTGGCGCTCCCACTCTTCACGCTGGGAATCGTAGCCGTCGAGCCACTCGCCGGTCTCGGCGTCGAAGCCCTCGGGGTACTCGTAGTTGCCCTGCTCGTCGTAGCTGGCGGGCATGCCGTAGAGCGTCGGGTCGAAGTCGTCGCCGACCGCCTCGCCGATGGTGCCCTCGTTGGCCTGCTTGAGCGACAGCGAGATCCGGCGCCGGTCCAGGTCGATGTCGATGATCTTGACGAAGATCTCGTCGCCAACCTGCACGACCTGCTCGGGGATCTCCACGTGCCGGTCGGCCAGCTCGGAGATGTGCACCAGGCCCTCGATGCCCTCCTCGACCCGCACGAACGCTCCGAAGGGCACCAGCTTGGTGACCCGGCCGGGAACGACCTGGCCGATCTGGTGCGTGCGGGCGAACTGCTGCCACGGGTCTTCCTGGGTGGACTTCAGCGACAGCGAGACCCGCTCGCGGTCCATGTCCACGTCCAGCACCTCGACCGTGACCTCCTGGCCGACCTCGACGACCTCGCCGGGGTGGTCGATGTGCTTCCAGGACAGCTCCGACACGTGTACCAGGCCGTCCACGCCGCCGAGGTCGACGAACGCGCCGAAATTGACGATGGACGACACCACGCCCTTGCGGATCTGGCCCTTCTGCAGGGTGTTGAGGAAGGTGTGCCGGACCTCGGACTGGGTCTGCTCCAGCCAGGCCCGCCGGGACAGCACCACGTTGTTGCGGTTCTTGTCAAGCTCGATGATCTTCGCCTCGAGCTCGCGGCCTACGTACGGCTGCAGGTCGCGCACGCGGCGCATCTCCACCAGCGAGGCGGGCAGGAAGCCGCGCAGCCCGATGTCGAGGATGAGGCCGCCCTTGACGACCTCGATGACGGTGCCGGTGACGACGCCGTCCTCTTCCTTGATCTTCTCGATCGTGCCCCAGGCGCGCTCGTACTGCGCGCGCTTCTTGGACAGGATCAGGCGTCCCTCCTTGTCCTCCTTCTGCAGGACAAGGGCCTCGATGTGCTCACCAGTCTTGACCACATCGTGCGGATCAACATCGTGCTTGATCGACAGCTCGCGAGAGGGGATCACGCCCTCTGTCTTGTAGCCGATGTCGAGCAAGACTTCGTCTCGATCGACCTTGACAACGGTGCCTTCGACAATGTCACCGTCATTGAAGTACTTGATGGTCTCATCGATCGCGGCGAGGAATGCCTCCTCGGACCCGATGTCGTTGACCGCTACCTTGGGGGTCGAGTTGGCTTCTGTACTGCTCGTCATGTGTGGGTTGGCTCCGGATGCGGACAGGAATATGAGGGCGCGCTGAACCCGGTGCACCCGCCGGAAGGACCAGAATCGCGAAACCTGCCGGAACCGGCCTAGACCGGTTCTCGGAGCGGCCGACGGCCGCCGGTGAGGTCAAGTGACAGACGGACCACACGAGACACAACGCAGCGTTCAGAATATGAGAGCGGGAGCCCTGGGTCAATCTGAGGGGCCGCCTCCGGCGCGCCGGAGGGCACCCCGCGCGTCAGTGCGCGGCGTCCCACCAGCTGGATCCCGATCCAATCGAAACCTCGAGCGGTACCCCCAGGCGGGCCGCGTTCGCCATCTCCGTGCTGACAAGGTCACGCAGCGCTTCGAACTCGCCGGGTGCCACCTCGAAGATCAGCTCGTCGTGCACCTGGAGCAGCATCCGTGACTTCAGGCCCTGGTCGCGGATCGCCCGGTCCACGGCCAGCATCGCCATCTTGATGATGTCGGCCGCCGATCCCTGGATGGGGGCGTTCAGCGCCATCCGCTCGGCCATCTCCCGGCGCTGCCGGTTGTCCGACGTGAGGTCGGGCAGGTAGCGGCGCCGGCCGAACATGGTCTCGGTGTAGCCCTCCTGACGGGCCCGGGCCACAACGTCCCGCAGGTAGTCCCGGACCCCGCCGAACTCCCTGAAGTACTCCTCCATCAGCGCCCGCGCCTCCTCGGCCGGGATGTGCAGCTGCGACGACAGCCCGAAGGCGGACAGCCCGTAGGCCAGCCCGTAGTTCATCACCTTGATCCGGTTCCGCAGCTCCCCGTTGACCTGGTCCGGCGGCAGGCCGAAGACCCGTGCGGCGGTCGCCGCGTGGAAGTCGTGCCCAGACTCAAACGCGGCGATCAGCGCCTCGTCCCCGGACAGGTGGGCCATGATCCGCAGCTCGATCTGGCTGTAGTCCGCGGTGAGCAGCGTCTCGTATCCCGCGCCGACCACGAACGCGCGCCGGATGCCGCGGCCCTCCTCGGTGCGGATCGGGATGTTCTGAAGGTTCGGGTCGGTGGAGGACAGCCGGCCGGTGGCGGCGATCATCTGGTTGAACGTCGTGTGGATCCGGCCGTCCTCGCCGGCCATCGGGATCAGCGAGTCGACGATGCTCTTCAGCTTGGCCACGTCCCGGTACCGGAGCAGGTGCTCCAGCACCGGGTGCCCGGTCTGGGCGAGCAGGCCGGTCAGGGCGTCGGAGTCGGTGGTGTAGCCGGTCTTGATGCGCTTGGTCTTGGGTAGCCCCAGCTCGTTGAACAGCACCTCCTGCAGCTGCTTGGGCGAGCCGAGGTTGAACTCATGCCCGGTGACCGCGAACGCGGCCTGCTCGGCCGCCTTCACCTCGCCGTGCAGGGTCGCCGACATCTCGGCCAGGTGGTCGATGTCGGCGGCGATCCCGGTGCGCTCCATCCGGGCCAGCACGCCGACCAGCGGCAGCTCGACGTCCTGGAGCAGTCCGGCCGCGCCGCGCCGCTCAAGGTCGGCGTCGAGCGCGCCGGCCAGCTCCGCGGTCGCCCGGGCGCGCAGCACCAGGTTGATGGCGGCGTCTTCCTCCCCGGAACCGTCGAGAGTGAGCTGCTCCGGCACCCCAGCGTCGTCGCGCAGCTCTTTGCCCAGGTAGCGGAGGGTCAGGTCACCTAGATCGAAGGAGCGCTGCCCGGGCAGGGCCAGGTACGCGGCCAGCGCGGTGTCGCTGGTCAGCCCGGCGAGCTCGAAGCCGTGCGCGGCGAACGCGTGCATCGGGCCCTTGGCGTCGTGCAGGGCCTTCGGCAGCGAGTCCGCTTCGAGCCAGCCCGCGAGGGCGTCGGAGTCATCCTCAGTCAGCGTGGTGGGGTCGATGAAGGCGCCGTGGCCGTCCGGCGCGGCGATGGCGATCCCGGTCAGCGTTCCGGTGCCACGCCCCCAGGTGCCGGTGACCGCGACCCCGGAGCGGGTGGTCTGGCCACCCGCGGGGTCCTGGCCGTCAGCGGCGGTGGCCTCAGCGGCGGCGTCGGCGGCGTGGTCGGCGATCCACAGCGCCAGCTCGTCGGGCCCGGGCAGCTCCACCTCCACCTCGAACCCGCCAGCCGGTTCGGCGGCCGCCTCTTCACCGGCCGCGACGCCGCAGATGCCGCCGGGCAGCGTGGCGTAGAGCCGCTCACGCAGCACGCGGAACTGCAGGGTGTCGAAGAGCTGGTGGATCTGCTCCCGGTCCCAGACGCGCGGCACCAGCTCGCCGGGACCGGTGCCGATGTCGTCCAGCGGAACGTCCCGGACCAGCGCGGTCATCTGCCGGTTGCGCAGCACATCGCCGAGGTGCTCCCGCAGCGCGTCGCCGGCCTTGCCCTTGACCTCGTCGACCCGGTTGACGAGGTCCTCCAGTGAGCCGAACTCCCTGACCCACTTGGTCGCGGTCTTCTCCCCCACCCCCGGAATGCCCGGCAGGTTGTCGCTGGGGTCGCCCCGGATGGCAGCGAAATCGGGGTACTGCTGAGGGGTGAGGCCGTACTTCTCCTCGACGGTCTCCGGGGTGAAGCGGGACATGTCGCTGATGCCCCGGCGCGTCATCAGCACCGTCACGTGGACGTCGACGAGCTGGAGTACGTCACGGTCGCCGGTGACGATCAGCACGTCCATGCCGACGTTCTCGGCGCGGGTGGCCAGGGTGGCGATGACGTCGTCGGCCTCGTAGCCGGGCACCGACAGCCGGGCGATACCGAGCGCGTCCAGGACCTCGAAGATGAGGCTGAGCTGGCTGCGGAAGTCCTCCGGCGTCTCCCGGCGGTTCGCTTTGTACTCGACGTACTGCTCGTGCCGGAAGGTCGGCTCGCTGCGGTCGAACGCCACCGCGACGTGCGTGGGCTGCTCGTCGCGCAGCACGTTGATGAGCATGGCCGTGAACCCGTACACGGCGTTGGTGGGCTGGCCGGTGGTGGTGGAGAAGTTCTCGGCCGGCAGCGCGAAGAACGCCCGGTAGGCCAGCGAGTGCCCGTCAAGGAGCAGTAGCCGGCCGCGAGTAGCGGCCCCGTCCTGGGCCTTGGCTTCCTGGCCGCCGGGCGCGGCCGCGGGTTTCGTCGCCACGGCTCAAATCCTATGGTCAACCGGGCCGGGCCAGGACGGGATGCCACCGGGTCCGGGGGAAAAGTGAGACCTGGCGGCAGGTGCCGCCCGGTCTCGCGGGGTCTCACGTGCTCTTCGTTATGCCCACGGCGACCCTCCGCCCGTCGGCGTGAGCGCGGCCAAGCCGTCCGCCGGCAATGAGATTGTTATCTTCGCCGGGTCATCGCGCCGCGGGCGAACCGGCGCGCTGCGCGATCAGCCGCCCACGGCCCGCGACGGAAATGCAGGCGGGCCGGCCGCGGGAAACGACGGCACGCCGGGGCCGGAACCGCCTGTGGGCGTACCGGCCCGGATGCGCCAGGCGCCGTTCCTCACGCTGCGTGACGGCGGCACGGCGTGTCCCGCGCTGGGGTCACCCAAGGCCGGCGCGGTATCGGCACGGTGCAGTCGGCTCGGGGCGCTGACGGCGAGCGAACCGGCACAGTGAACACCGGGCAACGGCCTGACGGCCCGCTACCGTCGGCGGGGCAAATCGACTTTGCGCTGGGTGGTGAAAGCTGGCTAACGTAGGGTAAGAGAGCCCGGGGAGCTCAGTAGAGAACGTGTCCGACCGGGGAAGGCGGATACGGCACCAAAGGCGCCCCGGGTTCCTCTATGTCGCAATTGCGTCCCAATTGTACCGGGAGACCGGTCAGGACGAGGGCGAATCCGTCGGCTGCGAGGCCGACATCGAGCCCTCGACCACCGCTTCGGCGACCTTACGCATCGTGAGCCGGCGGTCCATCGAGGTCTTCTGAATCCAGCGGAACGCCTCCGGCTCGGTCATCCCGTGCTCGGCCTGCAGAAGGCCCTTGGCGCGGTCCAGGACCTTGCGCACCTCGAGCCGCTCGCGCAGGCTGCCCACCTCGGATTCGAGCGAGGTGATCTCCTGGAAGCGGCTGACCGCCATCTCGATGGCGGGCACGAGGTCAGCCTTGGTGAACGGCTTGATCAGGTAGGCCATGGCACCCGCGTCGCGGGCGCGCTCGACGAGATCGCGTTGGGAGAAGGCGGTCAGGATGACCACCGGCGCCAGCCGCTCGGCCGCGATCCGCTCCGCGGCCGAGATGCCGTCCAGCACTGGCATCTTGACGTCGAGGATGGCGAGCTCCGGCCTCAGCGCGGTCACCCGTTCGACGGCCGCCGCACCGTCCCCGACCTCGGCCACGACGGCGTAGCCCTCTTCTTCCAGCATCTCCTTGAGGTCCAGGCGGATCAGCGCCTCATCCTCGGCGATAACGACTCGCAGCTGCTTCTGGCTCACGCTGACGAGCGTACCGGCAACGGGTAGATTATGGATCGGCCGCTCCCCCCGGGTACGGAGAGGGCGGGGCGCGCGCAGACGATGTATACATGTGAAGATGCATGCCGGGATGGCGGAATCGGTTTACGCGGATGCCTCAAAAGCATCTGCCCGAAAGGGCATGCGGGTTCGAATCCCGCTCCCGGCACACCCACCGTAAGGTGTTCGCGTTTCCTGCTCGTGATCGGTTCACCGAGATTGTCGGTCCCTTCTGCGACGATTAGAGCGTGTACCCGCGAACGACGGTCGACATCGCTTTACTGCTCTCCCGTCTGGATGTCCTGGACCGGGAGAATGCTCAGATCTGCGGCGTCTCTGTTCGCGCCATCCGTCACTGGCGATATGGCAGCCGCCGTGATTCAAAGGCGATCAGAAAGAGACGGGGACCTCCATGCCCGCGATGTGACGGAAGGCCACTGGACGAGTCGGCGTACGCCTACCTACTCGGCCTGTACCTGGGCGACGGTCACATTACCCATGGGCGCCGAGGTAGCTACGCGCTGAACGTGAAATGCTGCGACAACTGGCCCGGACTCATCGGAGCCGCCGACACTGCGATGGCGGCCGTGATGCCGACGTCAAGCGTTTGCCGTGTCCAGCGGATCGGATGCACGGAAGTGAAAAGCACATCCAAGCATTGGCCATGCCTGTTTCCCCAGCACGGCCCGGGAAGAAAGCACGAACGCACGATCGAACTGGTGCCGTGGCAGCAAGCGATTGTGCGTATGTACCCGGGCCTCTTCGCGCGCGGATTGTTCCACTCGGATGGCTGCCGGGTTACCAACCGGGTCCGGCGAAAGCTGGCAGACGGCGATCACTGGTACGAATACCCGCGCTACTTCTTCTCCAACGAGTCCAAGGACATTCTCAACCTGTGCGGTGAGGTCCTGGACCAGCTGGGGGTTGGCTGGCGGTTCACCCGGCGCAACGCTATCTCGGTGGCGCGGCGGGAGGCGGTGGCGCGGCTGGATGAGTTCGTCGGGCCGAAGTTCTGAGGCCGCGGCACGGGCCCTAGACCTAGAGCTGGATCTGGGGATACAGCGGGTAGCGGGCCAGCAGGTCGGCGCAGCGGGCGCGGCATGCCTCGGCCACACCCGCGTCGATCATCTGCTTGGCCTTGGAGCCAGCCTGCGGGGTGGTCGCCTTCAGCGCGGTGGTCACGATGTCCGCGACTTCGTCCAGTTCGCTGGTTCCCATGCCGAGCGTGGTCAGGGCGGGCGTGCCGAGCCGGATGCCGGAGGTGTACCAGGCGCCGTTCGGGTCGCGCGGAACCGAATTACGGTTGGTGACGACGCCCGCCTCGAGCAGCGCCGCCTCGGCCTGGCGGCCGGTCAGCCCGAAGCTGGCCGCCACGTCGGCCAGCACCAGGTGGTTGTCGGTCCCGCCGGTGATCAGGCGCGTGTCCCGCCGCAGCAGCCCGTCGGCCAGGGCGCGGGCGTTGGCCACGATACGCGCCGCGTAGTCGGCGAAGGCGGGCTGGCGCGCCTCGGCCAGCGCGACGGCCTTGGCCGCGATCACATGCGGGAGCGGGCCGCCGAGAACCAGCGGGCAGCCCCGGTCGACGTAGGGCGCATACTCCGGCGTGCACAGCACGAGGCCACCGCGCGGACCGCGCAGGGACTTGTGCGTCGTGCTGGTCACGATCTCGGCGTGCGGCACCGGGTTGAGGTCACCGGTCAGCACGCCCCCGGCGACCAGCCCGGCGAAGTGCGCCATGTCGACCATGAAGGTCGCGCCCACCTCGTCGGCGATCTCGCGGAGCAGCCGGAAGTTCGGGTTGCGCGGGTAGGCCGAGTACCCGGCGACCAGGATCAGTGGCCTGAACGCGCGGGCCTGGACGGCGATCGCGTCGTAGTCGAGCAGCCCGGTGTCCGGGTCGGTGCCGTAGCTCGCCTGGTCGAACATCTTGCCGGAGATGTTGGCGCGGAACCCGTGGGTCAGATGGCCGCCGGCGTCCAGTGACATGCCCATCATCCGCTGCACGCCGAAGTCGCGGCGCAGTTGCTCCCACGCGGCCGGGTCGAGGGCGTCGACGTTCTTCGCGCCGTGGGAGTCCAGGAAGGGGCGCTCGACCCGGCGGGCCAGGATGGCCCAGTAGGCGACCAGGTTGGCGTCGATGCCGGAGTGCGGCTGGACGTAGGCGTGGTCCGCGCCGAACAGCTCGGCGGCGTGGCGGGCGGCCAGCGCCTCGACCTGGTCCACGACCTCGCAGCCGGCGTAGAAGCGGTGGCCGACCGTCCCTTCGGCGTACTTGTCCGACAGCCACGTGCCCATGGCCATCAGGACCGCGGGCGACGCGTAGTTCTCCGAGGCGATGAGCTTGAGCTGGCGGCGCTGTGAGGCCAGTTCATCGGCGATGGCGCCGGCCACGGCGGGCTCGGATCCCGCGATCACGTCCAGCATGGCGTGGTAGCCGACGGAGACCGCGGATGCCGCGTCCGCGCCGTACGCAGGTGCGGCAGGTGCGGCAGGTACGGTGCTGACCTGGACGGTGTTGGCCTCGGCCATGGCTTCTTCTCCCGGGCAGACGGATATGGCAGGTGCCCAGGCGCGCGGCTGGCCGGCGGACGGCGGACCGCTCCCCGGTGGTACTCCACCTCAGCGCCAGTTACGGCCCGCTGCGACAATACCAGGGCCTGGGCGTCAGACCATGGGGCGGGCGGTGGGCGGAATGGCTACCGGCAGGACCGTGTCGCCGTTCAGATAGGTGTCCAGGCCGGCGGCGGCGCTGCGGCCTTCGGCGATGGCCCAGACGATCAGGGACTGGCCGCGGCCCATGTCCCCGGCCACGAACACGCCCGGCACCGAGGTGGCGTAGCTGCCGTCCCGCGCCACGTTCCCCCGGGCGTCGACCTCCACACCGAGGTCGGCCATGAGCGCAGAACGTTCGGCACCAGTAAATCCCAACGCGAGCAGCACCAGATCAGCGGGCAGATCCAGTTCGGTGCCCGCTACCGGCTCGAATCGGCCACCGAACAATTCCACCTCAACCAGGCGCAGGGCGCGCACGTGGCCGACCTCGTCGGTCACGAACTCCTGGGTCGAGACGGCATACACGCGCTGGCCGCCCTCTTCGTGGGCGCTGGAGGTGCGGAAGATCATCGGGTACGTGGGCCACGGCTGGTGGTCCGGGCGGAGCTCTGGCGGCCGGGGCATGATCTCCAGCTGGGTCACCGATGCCGCCCCCTGGCGGTGGGCCGTGCCGAGACAGTCCGCACCGGTGTCGCCGCCGCCGATAATCACCACGTGCTTCCCGCGCGCGCTGATCGCGGGCTCGGCGACCGGGCCCGGCGCCGCCGCTCCCCCGGCCGCGGCCACGACGAGGTTAGACAGCGGCAGGTACTCCATGGCCTGGCGGATGCCGCCGGCCCCGGCGCCGGGGACCGGCAGGCCGCGGGCCACGGTCGCGCCCCCGGCGAGCATGATCGCGTCGTATCCGGCCCGCAGCTCATCCGCGGTGATGTCGGTGCCGGCGGTCACGTTGCAGCGGAACACGGTGCCCTCGGCGCGCATCTGCGCCAGCCTGCGGTCCAGGTGACGCTTTTCCATCTTGAACTCGGGGATGCCGTAGCGGAGCAGGCCGCCGGGGGCGTCGGCGCGCTCGAACACCGTGACGCTGTGGCCGGCGCGGGTCAGCTGCTGCGCGGCGGCCAGGCCGGACGGCCCGGACCCGATCACCGCGACCTTCTTGCCGGTCTTCACCGGCGCAGGGGCGGGCTGCACCCAGCCCTCGGCCCACGCGCGGTCGATGATCTCCACCTCGACCTGCTTGATGGTCACCGGGTCGGAGTTGATCCCGAGCACGCAGGCGGTCTCACACGGGGCCGGGCAGAGCCGCCCGGTGAACTCGGGGAAGTTGTTGGTCGCGTGCAGCCGTTCCGACGCCTCGTACCAGTCGTGCCGCCAGACCAGGTCGTTCCACTCCGGGATGAGGTTCCCGAGCGGGCAGCCGGTGTGGCAGAACGGGATGCCGCAGTCCATGCAGCGCCCGGCCTGCCGTTCCAGGCGCCCGGCGGGGAAATCGGTGTACACCTCACGCCAGTCCCGGATGCGCACGTCCACCGGCCGGCGGGCCGGCGTCTCACGCGGGGTGGTCAAGAATCCCTTGGGATCGGCCATCGGGCGGTCGTCCTTCTCTGCGTCGGTCGTACTGGGGGGTCGGTGCTGCGGGTGGGACGTGGGGGACCCGACGCCGTTGGCGGGTCCCCCACCTGGGCGGCAGCCCACCCGGGGGCCGCTACCCAAGCTGGGGATATCGGTCAGCCGTGCGACGCGGCCATGACAGCCTCGTTCACGTCGCGGCCCTCGCGCTCGGCCATCTGGGTCGCGCTCAGCACCCGCTTGTAGTCCTTCGGCATGATCTTGCCGAAGCGGGCCAGCGCGGCGTCCCAGTCGTCCAGCAGGCGGGCCGCGACCGGCGAGCCGGTTTCCGCCGCGTAGGACTCCACCAGGTCGCGGAGGAAGGCGGCGTCGTCACCGTCCATGGGGTCCAGGTCGACCATCTCGGCGTTGACCCGGTGCGCGGGCAGGTCGAGCACGTATGCGATGCCCCCGGACATGCCGGCCGCGAAGTTGCGGCCGATGGGCCCGAGGACGACCACCCGGCCGCCGGTCATGTACTCGCAGCCGTGGTCGCCGACGCCCTCGGCCACGGCCAGCGCGCCGGAGTTGCGCACGCAGAACCGTTCGCCGACGATGCCGCGCAGGAAGAGCTCCCCGGCGGTGGCACCGTAGCCGATCACGTTCCCGGCGATAATCTGCTCGTCGGCGGCGAAGTCCGCCTCAGGGTCGGGCGCGACGATGACCCGGCCGCCGGACAGTCCCTTGCCGAGGTAGTCGTTGGCGTCCCCGGCCAGCCGCAGCGTGATGCCGCGGGGTAGGAACGCGCCGAACGACTGCCCGGCGGAGCCGCGGAACGAGATGTCGATCGTGTTGTCCGGGAGCCCGTCGGCGCCCCACCGCTTCGTCACCTCGTAGCCGAGCATGGTGCCGACGGTCCGGTTGACGTTGCGCACCGGCAGCTCGAGGCGCAGCGGGGTGCCGTCCTGCAGGGCGCCCTCGGCCAGCTGGATCAGCGTGTTGTCGAGCGCGCGGTCGATCCCGTGGTCCTGGTGGGTGGTGTTGCGCCGGGCCGAGCCTTCGGGCAGCTCCGGCTGGTACAGCACCGGCGCCAGGTCGAGCCCGTGCGCCTTCCAGTGGTCCACGGCGTCGGTGGCCTCGAGCAGGCTGGCCTGGCCGACCGCCTCGGCCAGCGTGCGGAAGCCCAGCTGGGCCAGGTACTCGCGTACCTCTTCGGCGATGAACTCGAAGAAGCTGACCACGAACTCGGGCTTTCCGTTGAACCGCCTGCGCAGCTCCGGGTTCTGGGTGGCGATGCCGACCGGGCAGGTGTCCAGGTGGCAGACGCGCATCATGATGCAGCCGGATACGACCAGGGGCGCGCTGGCGAAGCCGAACTCCTCGGCGCCCAGCAGCGCGGCGACGACGACGTCGCGGCCGGTCTTGAGCTGGCCGTCGGCCTGGACGACGATCCGGTCGCGCAGCTTGTTGCGGAGCAGCGTCTGCTGGGTCTCGGCCAGGCCCAGCTCCCACGGGGTCCCGGCGTGCTTGAGGCTGTTCATCGGGGCCGCCCCGGTCCCGCCGTCGTGGCCGGAGATCAGTACCACGTCGGCGTGCGCCTTAGACACGCCCGCCGCGACCGTGCCCACCCCTACCTCGGAGACCAGCTTGACATGCACCCGGGCGGACGGGTTGGCGTTCTTCAGGTCGTGGATGAGCTGGGCCAGGTCCTCGATGGAGTAGATGTCGTGGTGCGGCGGCGGCGAGATCAGGCCCACGCCGGGGGTGGAATGCCGGGTCCTGGCGATCCACGGGTAGACCTTGGGCCCGGGCAGCTGGCCGCCTTCGCCGGGCTTGGCGCCCTGCGCGATCTTGATCTGCAGGTCGTCGGCGTTGACCAGGTAGTGGCTGGTGACGCCGAACCGGCCGCTGGCCACCTGCTTGACCGCGGAGCGGCGCAGGTCGCCGTGGGCGTCGCGGGTGAAGCGCTCCGGGTCCTCGCCGCCCTCGCCGGTGTTGGACCGGCCGCCGATGCGGTTCATCGCGATGGCCAGCGTCTCGTGCGCCTCGGCCGAGATGGACCCGTAGGACATGGCGCCGGTGGAGAAGCGCCGGACGATGGCGGAGGCCGGCTCGACCTCCTCGATGGGGATCGGAGCGCGCACGCTGGGCGCGTCCACGCCCTTGAGCCGCATCAGCCCGCGCAGCGTCATCAGCTTCGCCGCCTGGTCGTCGACCAGCGACGTGTACTCCTTGAAGATGTCGTACCGGCGGCTGCGGGTGGCGTGCTGCAGCTTGAACACGGTCTGCGGGTTGAACAGGTGCGGCTCGCCCTCTCGCCGCCACTGGTAGTCCCCGCCGGTCTCCAGCCGCCGGTGCGCGGGCTGCACGCCGCCGGGCGGGAAGGCCCGCGCCAGCCGCCGGCTGGTTTCGGCGGCCAGCACGTCGAAGCCAACCCCGCCGAGCCGGGAGGTGGTGCCCTCGAAACACGTGCTGATGACCTCTTCGCCGAGGCCGACCGCCTCGAAGATCTGCGCGCCGGTGTAGGAGGCGACGGTGGACACGCCCATCTTGGACATGATCTTCAGCACGCCCTTGCCGAACGCCTTGATCAGGCTCGCGGCGGCCTTGTCCTCGGCGACGCCCTCCAGCACGCCGCGGCGGGCCATGTCGCGGACCGTCTCGACGGCGAGGTACGGGGCGACCGCGGAGGCGCCGTACCCGATGAGCAGGGCCACGTGGTGAGTCTCCCGGGCGTCGCCGGCCTCCACGATCAGGCCGACCTTGGTGCGGGCCTTCTGCCTGATCAGGTGGTGGTGCACCGCCCCGGTGAGCAGCAGCGACGGGATCGGCGCGGTGGCGGCGCCATGCGCGGGCCCCGCGGGGTCCCCCGGCCTGGGGAGGGGATCGGCATGGTCGTACCGCACGCCACGATCGGACAGCACGATGATCCGCGCGCCCTCGTTGATCGCCTCGGACACTTCCCAGCAGAGTTCGGTGAGGCGCTGCTGCAGCGCCTCACCCCCGCCGGCCGCGTCGTACCGCCCGTCGACGACGTAAGCCGCGAACCCGGGCAGGTCACCGTCGGAGTTTATGTGCACGATCTTGGCCAGGTCGCTGTCGCTGAGCACCGGGAACGGCAGCACCACCTGGCGGCAGGAGGCCGGCGACGGGTCGAACAGGTTGCGCTCCGGGCCGGTGGTGCTGGCCAGCGAGGTGACCAGCTCTTCCCGGATGGCGTCCAGCGGTGGGTTGGTGACCTGGGCGAACATCTGGGCGAAGTAGTCGAAGATGAGGCGCGGCCGGTCGGACAGCACCGCGACCGGGGTGTCGGTGCCCATCGACCCGATCGGCTCGGCGCCGGTGCGGGCCATCGGGCCGAGGAGGATACGCAGTTCCTCTTCGGTGTAACCGAACATCCGCTGCCGCGTCACCAGGTCGGCCGCCCCGGACAGCGGCCGCTCGCGGGGCGGCAGGTCGTTCAGGTGGACCTGGCCGGCGTGCAGAAGTTCCTCGTACGGGTGCTCCTCGGCCAGCCCCGCCTTGACCTCTTCGTCCTCGACGATCCGGCCGGTGCCGGTGTCGGCCAGGAAGATCCGGCCCGGCTGCAGCCGGCCCTTGCGGACCACTGTGGCCGGGTCGATGTCCAGCACGCCGACCTCGCTAGCCAGAATGACCAGGCCGTCGCGGGTGATCCAGTACCGGCCGGGGCGCAGGCCGTTGCGGTCCAGCACCGCGCCGATCACCGTCCCGTCGGTGAACGCGATCAGGGCGGGGCCGTCCCACGGCTCCATCATCGACGCGTGGAACTCATAGAAGGCCCGGCGCGCAGGGTCCATCTCCTCGTGGTTCTCCCACGGCTCGGGGATCATCATCAGTATCGCGTGCGGCAGTGACCGGCCGCCCATGTGCAGCAGTTCCAGGCATTCGTCGAAGCTGGCGGAGTCGCTGCCGGCCGGGTCCAGCGCCGGGAAGACCCGGTCGATGCCGCGCCCGTCGGCGGAGTCCGGGATCAGGCTGCTGGCCAGCATCGCCTCGCGGGCCCGCATCCAGTTCCGGTTGCCGCGGATGGTGTTGATCTCGCCGTTGTGCGCGGTATACCGGTAAGGGTGCGCGAGCTGCCAGGACGGGAATGTGTTGGTGGAGAACCGCGAGTGGACCATGGCCAGCGCGGACCGGTACCGCTCGTCGGACAGGTCCGGGAAAAACGGCTGGACCTGGGGCGGCGACAGCATCCCCTTGTACACGATGGTCCGCGACGACAGGCTCGCGAAGTACATACCGCTTTGCCGCCGGGCCCGCTTGCGCAGGCAGAACGCCATCCGCTCCAGCTCGATCCCGCGCTGCCGGCCGGAGCCGGCCAGGAAGAGCTGCGCGAGGTGGGGCTGCACGGCGCGCGCGCCGCGGCCGCAGACCTCCGGATTGTGCGGGACGTCGCGCCAGCCGAGGACGACCAGGTTCTCGGCCTCGGCGAGCCGGGCGATGGCCGCCTTGGCCTCTTTGCGCCCGGCGGTCTCTTTGTCCAGGAACACCAGGCCGGCGGCGTAGGAGCCGGCCGGCGGCAGATCGAAGTCGCAGACCGCGCGGAAGAAGGCGTCCGGGATCTGGGTCAGGATGCCCGCACCGTCCCCGGTCCCGGGGTCGCCGCCCTCAGCGCCCCGGTGCTGGAGGTTGCAGAGGGCGGTGAGTGCTTTGGACACGACGTCGTGCCCGGGCTGGCCAGTCAGATCGGCGATGAAAGCAACACCACAGGCGTCGTGCTCGAAGTGGCTGTCATACAGTCCCTGGGGCCCACTGATGCCGTGGTCCCGTCGCTGTGCTCTGCCGGCAGGCGCCATCAAAACTCCTGTCGTCGTCTCGTCTGCTTCTGCTGATGCGGTCGGGACGGCGCTGGCCCTGCCGCGAACGCCGTGGAACGGCTCGCTGGCTACCTGGAAGTTACGCCCACATTACATCACCGGACGAATCGTACCCAAGATCTAGGAGGCACCGATTACGGCCGCTCCCGGCTGGCGTCTGGCCTGCCCGGGACCGATGACGTCCGGCCCGTGCCGGTCCCTGGTCCGGTAGAGGTAGGCGACCGCCCCGGCCACCGTGATGAGCTCGGCCCACTGGTCCACGCGCAGCCCCGCCAGGTGCGGGGCAGGGGCTATGAGCAGCCACTCCGCGACGCACAGGCCAGCGAAGGTCAGCGCCAGCTGCAGGGCGAACGCCCGCTCGCCGACCAGCGCGAACCGTCGCGCGGCCCACAGCACGAGGCCGCCCGCGACCGCGCACCACACCGCTTCGTAGGCAAAGACGGGCTCAAACGTGGCAAAGTTCTCATACCCCGGGACCCGGTGCACCGGCGCGATCTCCACCGCCCACGGCAGCGCCGACGGCCGCCCGTACGTCTGCTGGGTGAAACAGCTGCCCAGGCTCGCGATGGCCGCGCCGAACGCCAGGCCCGGCGCGGCGGCGCCGGCGACGGGCCCGAGCCGCACTCCGGCCCGGCGGCAGGCGATCCAGGCGCCGAGGGCGCCGAGCCCCACGGCACCGGGCACACCGATGGCACCGTCCCAGGCCCGCGCCGCTGACCACAGACCGGGATGCGACGGGATGAGCCGCAAGCCCTCACCCGCCAGCGCACCGGCCGCGGCGCCGATCAGTCCGAACGGAACCGCCCAGGCCGCTACGTCCAGGATCGTGTCGCCGGCGCCGCCCGCCCGGGCGTACCGGCGGACGGTCAGCCACACCGCGACGATGATGCCGAGCGCGATGCATAGCGCGTACCCCCGCACCGGCAGCGGCCCAGGATGCCATGCGCCCCGGGCCGGGCTGGGGAGGTACGCGACCGGCCAGTTCAGCAGCGTCAGCTCCCGGGGGAAGGACCGGGGCCGGCACCGGGGCGGGCACCGGGGCGAGTGCCCGCCGACGTGACCGGCTCGGTAACCGGGGCAACGACCCGGACGGCAACCGGGACCATGACCCGGGCCCCCCGGACGCCGGCGGCCAATTCGGTGGCCAGGTCACGGACCGCAGCCACACCGGCGGTCAGGTCGGGCGCGGCCAGCAGGCGCTGAACGAACGCGGAACCGACGATCACCCCGTCCGCGAACTTCGCCACCTCGGCCGCCTGGGTGCCGTCGCGGACGCCGAGCCCGACCGCCACCGGCAGCCTGGTGTGCGCGCGGACGTTGCCGACCAGCCCGGCGGCCAGCCCGCTGACCGCGTCCCGCGCCCCGGTGGTGCCCATGAGAGAGGCCGCGTAGACGAAACCCCGGCACCGGGCGGTCACGGTGGCGATCCGCGCCTCCGACGAGCTCGGCGCGACCAGGAAGACCCGGTCCAGCCCGTAGGCGTCGGATGCCTCCAGCCAGGAGCCGGCCTCCTCCGGGGGCAGGTCCGGGGTGATCAGGCCCGAGCCGCCGGCCGCGGCGAGATCACGCGCGAACGCGGACACACCGTAGTGGTCGACGGGATTCCAGTACGTCATGACGAGCACGGGCACGCCGGCCCCGGCGATGGCCTCGACCGTGCGCAGCGTGTCGGCGACCTTGGTGCCCGCGGTCAGCGCGGCCTGCACGGCCTGCTGGATAACCGGCCCGTCCATCAGCGGATCGGAGTACGGCAGGCCCACCTCGATGATGTCGGCGCCCGCCTCGGCCATGGCCACGGCCGCGGTGATTGCGCCGTCCACGCTGGGGAAGCCCGCCGGCAGGTAGCCGATCAGGGCGGCCCGGTTCTCGGCGGAGGCCTTCTCGAAGGCCCGCGCCACCTCACTCACTGGCCCGGCCATACTCACAGGCCCAGCCGCTGCGAGACGGTGGCCACGTCCTTGTCGCCGCGGCCGGACAGGTTGATCAGGGCCACGCCGTCCGGGCCAAGTTCCGGGCCGATCTGCAGGGCGCCGGCCAGCGCGTGCGCGGATTCCAGCGCGGGTATGATCCCCTCGGTGCGGCACAGCACGCTGAAGGCGTCCAGGGCCTGCTCGTCGGTGACGGCGCGGTAGGAGGCGCGGCCGCCCTCGCGCAGCCAGACGTGCTCCGGGCCGACGCCCGGATAGTCCAGGCCGGCCGAGATCGAATGCGTCGGCAGCGTCTGGCCCTCGTCGTCCTGCAGCAGGTAGGTGCGCATGCCGTGCAGCACGCCCGCCGACCCGGCGGTGAGCGTAGCGGCGTTGCGGCCCGGTTCGGGCCCCTCGCCGCCGGCCTCGCAGCCGATGAGCCGAACCGACGTGTCGGGGATGAAGGCGTGGAAGATGCCGATGGCGTTGGAGCCGCCGCCCACGCAGGCGACCACGGCGTCCGGCAGCCGACCAGTCATGGCCAGCACCTGCTCGCGCGCTTCCACGCCGATGACGCGCTGGAAGTCCCGGACCATCATCGGGAACGGGTGCGGGCCGCCGACCGAGCCGATGCAGTAGTGGGTGGTCTCCACGCTGGCGACCCAGTCCCGGAACGCCGCGTTCATCGCGTCCTTCAGCGTGCGGCTCCCCGAGGTGACCGGGATGACCTCCGCCCCGAGCATCCGCATCCGGGCGACGTTCAGCGCCTGGCGCCGGGTGTCTTCCTCGCCCATGTAGACCACGCAGTCCAGGCCGAACAGGGCGCAGGCGGTCGCGGTCGCCACCCCGTGCTGGCCGGCCCCGGTCTCGGCGATGACCCGGGTCTTGCCCATCCGCTTGGTCAGCAGGGCCTGGCCGAGAACATTGTTGATCTTGTGCGACCCGGTGTGTGTCAGGTCCTCGCGCTTGAGCAGGACCCGGCAGCCGACCTGGGCGCCGAACCGGCGGGCTTCGGTGAGCAGCGTCGGCCGGCCCGCGTAGTCACGCAGCAGCCCGGCCAGCTCGGTCTGGAACTCCGGGTCCGCCTGGGCCGCGGCGTATTGCGCGGTCAGCTCGTCCAGGGCCGCGGTCAGCGCCTCGGGGGCGAAGCTTCCGCCGTAGATCCCGAAGTGGCCGGTCGCGTCCGGGACGCTCCCGCCGGCCAGGACCGGAGCGGAGGCGGGGGGAGGGCCCGGGCTGGGCGGCACGCCGTGGCCGTGCGGGCGGGCGCCGATGTCACTGGTCATCAGCGGTCACCGCGCAGCGCTGGATGGGAGGCCGCCGTGACCAGGTCCGCCACCGCGGCCCGGGGATCTTTCCCGGTCACCAGGCTCTCCCCGACCAGCACCGCGTCCGCGCCGGCGGCGGCGTAGGCGAGCAGATCGTGCGGCCCGCGCACACCGGACTCGGCGATCTTGACGATCCCGTCCGGGATCCGCGGCAGCATCGAGGAGACGATGCGGCGGTCGAGCCGCAATGTGGTCAGGTCGCGGGCGTTGACGCCGATCACCTTGGCGTCAGCGTCCACGGCCCGCTCGAGCTCGGCCTCGGCGTGGATCTCCACCAGCGGCACCAGGCCGATGGAGGACGCGCGCTCCACCAGGGACACCAGCGCGCTCTGCTCCAGTGCGGCCACGATGAGCAGGACCAGATCGGCTCCGTGGGCACGCGCCTCCCAGAGCTGGTAGGAGCTGACCACGAAGTCCTTGCGCAGCACCGGGATCTGCACGGCCTCGCGTACGGCGATCAGGTCGTCGAGGGTGCCGCCGAACCGCCGCTTCTCGGTAAGCACGCTGATGATCCGGGCGCCGCCGGCCTCGTAGGCGGCGGCCAGCGCGGCCGGGTCCGCGATCTCCGCCATCGCGCCCCGGGACGGGCTGGCCCGCTTGACTTCGGCGATGACGCTGACGCCGTCCGCCTTGAGCGCGGCGGCCGCGTCCCGTGACGACGGGGCGCGGCTGGCCATGTCCTTGAGCTGGTCAAGGGGCACCCGCCGCTGCCGGTCGGCGAGATCGGCGCGTACGCCGTCCAGGATCTCGTCGAGCACTGTCACGCGGTCCGCAGCCCCTCAGGATCGGTTAATGGTGCGCCACCGATGCTAGCGGGGCGCAGTGAGTGGCGTGGCAGGCACCCCACGGTTAGACGCCGTATGCGCGCCGTCCATGGGGTCGTCGAGGATGTAGCCGACGCCGCGCGCGGTACGGATCGCGGCGGCCACGGCGGATGTAGCGAGCCTGGCCCCCCGTTGACCCCGCGGGCCCGTTCAGCCGGCGCCGGGCCCGCGCACGGACTCTGTGGCGGGACCATCGCCTGTCGCGGTGAGGCCGGTCGCGGCGGGATCATCTCCGGTTGCGGTGGGATCGTCACCGCGGCTGATCGAGTCCCACAGGCTGGCTGGATCGGGGAACGCGGACGACGGCGAGGGCGGGGACGAGGACGCGGGTGCGGGCGGCCCGCTCTGGGACGGGTGCGCCGCCCGGTCCGGTCGTCTGCCCAGGCGCTCAGCCGTGCGCTCGTACCGGCCGGACATGACCGGCCAGCGCACGCCACGCCAGGCGGTGAGCAGCCCCGCCGCGATGATCGCGGCCGCCCCGGCGAACACCGCGACCCGCCACGGAACTCCGAGCATCACGGCGTGCACTGAGGAACCGCCCGTCACGACCGCGCCGCTCGGCGAGGAGGTGCCGCCGCCCGTGGTCGAGCCCGCCCCGCCGGACGCCGCGGAGGCCGACGAGCTCACCTTGGTGGCCGCGGCCGCGATCACGCGAGAGGAGCCGAGCGACCCGCTCACCGCGACCGCGGTCCCCGCGCCGCATAGGACGAGGACCAGGCCGGCGGCGCGGCGCAGCAGGCCGCGGGTCGCGATCACGGCGGCCAGGCAGGCGAGCCCGGCCAGCGCGAGCGCGCCCGCAGCCGGGGCCAGGTCCTGGCCGGTGACGGTGATGGCCTGCGAGGGCAGCGGGCGGGGGGCCACGTAGACGGCGCGGGCCCAGCCCTGCCGGACGGCCAGCAGCGCCAGGCCGGCCCCGGCCGCGCCGAGCAGCAGGGTGAGCGCATATTGCCGGCGAGGGCTCGCGGGGCTCACTGGGCTCGTGGCACTCACGGAGCTCGTGGGGTTCGCGGGGCTGACGGGAGCGGTCACCCGGTCAGGCCTCCTCGGGACGCCCCGCGGCGACCGGCTCCGGCCGCTGTCCGCTGACCGACTCAAGCCGGCCCGCGTCGAAGCAGGTTCGGTCGCCGGTGTGGCACGCCGCACCGACCTGGTCCACCCGTACCAGGACCGTGTCGCCGTCGCAGTCGAGTGCCACCGACTTGACCCACTGCTGGTGGCCAGACGTATCGCCCTTGACCCAGTACTCCTGGCGGCTGCGCGACCAGTACGTGCAGCGCCCGGTGGTGAGCGTCCGGTGCAGCGCCTCGTCGTCCATCCAGCCGACCATCAGCACCTCACCGGTGTCATGCTGCTGGGCGACCGCCACGAAAAGGCCCGCGGCGTCCCGCTTCAGCCGCTGCGCGATGTCCGGCTCCAGCCGCGAAGGGCGGGCGGCACTGCTCATGGTCCCCTCATTCCTGTGCGTGCGCCCCGGGCCATTGCCCTGCGTGACGCCCCGGGGCCGGGCGCCGTGACCAGCGTAGCCGGGACCGCGCTACCGGCCGGGCCGAGATCACCTCTACGATTCGCTGATGGGATATTCGCGGGATGAGCGCCTCGCCCTGTGCGCCGCTCTGGACGAGGCAGGCCCGGACGCGCCGACGCTGTGCGCGGGCTGGACCGCCCGGGACCTGGCCGCGCACCTGGTGCTGCGCGAGCGCCGGCTAGACGCCAGCGCGGGCATCCCTGGCGGCCCGCTGGCGGGGTACACCGCGCGGGTGCAGCAGCGGCTCGCGTCGCGGAAGTCCTTCCCTGAACTGGTCGAAACGATCCGCAACGGGCCGCCCAGGCTGTCGCCGTGGGCGATTCCCGCCCTCGACGAGCGGGCCAACACCGTCGAGTTCTTCGTGCACCACGAGGACATCCGCCGCGCCGCGCCGGACTGGAAACCGCGCGAGGTCGGTCCGGGGCTATCGGACGCGCTGTGGGCGCGGCTGCGGGTGGCCAGGCTGACGATGCGGCGGGTACCGGTCGGGGTCGAATTCGCCCGGAACGATGGCGCTGCGGGCATCACCGACGGCGCGGGCGGCGCCGAACCGGGTAGTACGCGGGCGAGTACCCGGGCGAGTACGGGGGACGCGCCGGAGTTCCGCACGACGGTGCGGCGCGGGACACCGGTGGTGACCGTGACCGGTCCGCCGGCGGAACTGACCCTGTGGGCCACCGGACGGACCACGGCGGCGAAGGTCAGGCTGGACGGCACCGAGGCCGCCACGGCGATGCTGGCCCAGGCCCGCTGGCGTCTGTGAGCCCTGACACGTCAGAGCCCGGGCGCGGGTGGGCACGGCGCGTGCCTGACGAGCCCAGCCGGGGCCCGGTGATCCCGGTCCGGCGTTACTGGGCGCCCAGTTCCCGCTTCAGGCGGGCCAGATCGTCCTCCACGTCGCCGTGCCGCGACGACGGGACGTTCTCGACCTGGTGCCACTCCGGCGCCGCCACCACCTGGCCGGCGGGCCGGTCGGTGACGCGGGCTTTGCGCTCCGCCTTCTGCTCCCGCACCTGGGCCCGGCGTTCCCGGGCAAGGCGGTACTGACTGTGCGCCTTGACTGCGATGGCAATGATCGCGCCGATAACGAGGGCGATGATGGCCCACTCCAGCAGGCGGAACACCGATTCGAGGACGATGAAAGCGATCAGGGCACCGATGGCGATCAAGACGACCTTGGCCCAGCGCATCAGCCGCCCCCCTTTCCGCGGCTAGGCACGCCCTGATAGGGCATGTACTGATAAAGAGCTTACCTGGGAGTGCGTAATACTGGGCAGCGGCGGCCAGGCTTCCGGCTCGGGGCCGCCCGGGAGGGCGAAGGAGCGAGCATGCACGCGCTGGGCATCGATATCGGCGGCACGGGGACGAAGGCGGCGCCCGTTGATCTGGAAACGGGCAAGTTCCTGGCCGACCGGGTAAAGATCGCGACGCCGCAGCCGTCCGCTCCGCACGCCGTGGCCGGGGTCGTCAGCCAACTCGTGCACGCCTTCTCCTGGTCCGGGCCCATCGGCGTCACCTTCCCGGGGGTGGTGATGAACGGGGTGACCCGGACGGCGGCCAACCTGGACAAAGGGTGGATCGGCCTGGACGCCCGGTCCTTGCTGGCCAAGGCGGCCGGGCAGGAGATCCGGCTGCTGAACGACGCCGACGCGGCGGGCATCGCGGAGATGACGTTCGGCGCGGGAAGCGGCGAGCCCGGCACGGTCCTGATGGTGACGCTCGGCACCGGGATCGGCAGCGCCCTGTTCGTCAACGGCATCCTGGTCCCCAACACCGAATTCGGTCACCTGGAGATCCGTGGCAAGGACGCGGAGCGGCGGGCCTCCGAGCACGCCAAGAACGTCCACCAGATGGGCTGGAAGCAGTGGGCGAAGAACGTGAACGAGTACCTCGAGCACGTCGAGGCGCTGCTTTCGCCGCAGCTCATCATTATCGGCGGCGGGATCAGCAGGCAGTCGGACAAGTACATCCCGTTGTTCACCGGCTTGAACGCTCGTGTCGTCCCGGCCGCGATGCACAATGACGCGGGCATCACGGGGGCCGCGATGGCGGCCCACCCAGGTTCGGCCGCCCCGGCCCGCGCGGGCGCCTACGCGAATCCGGGCCTGGGGTTACCAACAGGCGTCCCGTCAGCGGACCGGGCGACCGGCCGCGCGGAGCGCGTTCTTCACCTCGGCGATGCGGAGCGTCCCGAAGTGGAACACGCTCGCCGCGAGCACCGCGTCCGCGCCGGCGTCCACGGCCGGGGCGAAGTGGGTGACCTCACCCGCGCCGCCGCTGGCGATCACCGGGATGGTGACCGCCCGGCGCACGGCGCCGATCAGCTCCAGGTCGAAGCCGGCCTGGGTGCCGTCGGCGTCCATCGAGTTGAGCAGGATCTCCCCCGCTCCCAGCTCGGCGCCGCGGTGCGCCCACTCCACCGCGTCGATGCCCGTGCCGCGGCGGCCGCCGTGCGTGGTGACCTCGAATCCGCTGGGCGGCGGGGCGGTCCCGGCCGCGGGTTCGCCGGTGAAGCGGCGCGCGTCGACGGACAGCACGACACACTGCGAGCCGAACCGGCGGGCCGCCTCGGCAAGCAGGTCCGGCCGGGCGATGGCGGCGGTGTTCAGCGAGACCTTGTCCGCACCGGCGCGGAGCAGCCGGTCGATGTCGTCCTCGCTGCGCACCCCGCCGCCCACGGTCAGCGGGATGAACACCTGCTCGGCGGTCCGGCGCACGACGTCGTAGGTGGTCTCCCGGCCGCCGCTGGACGCGGTGATGTCCAGGAACGTCAGCTCATCGGCGCCTTCGGCGTCGTAGGCGGCGGCCAGTTCGACCGGATCGCCCGCATCCCGCAGGTCACGGAAGTTAATCCCCTTGACGACCCGGCCCGCGTCCACGTCCAGGCAGGGAATGACCCGGACCGCGACCGTCACCGTGCTGCCTCCAGCCGTTCGCGCCGCCGCCAGGCAGGAACGCCGCCGGCCGCTCGCGGGGCCCCAGCGGCCCCACTCGCTGGCCGGCTGGCGGCGACGCTCACGGGGCTACCGTTTCCAGCGCCTCTTCCAGGCTGAACGCGCCCGCGTAGAGGGCCTTGCCGACGATCGCGCCCTCGACGCCGAGCGCCACGAGCGCGGCGATCGCGCGCAGGTCGTCCAGGCTGGATACTCCCCCGCTGGCCACCACCGGGCGGGTGGTACGCGCGCATACCGCGCGCAGCAGGTCCAGGTTCGGGCCGCGCAGCGTGCCGTCCTTGGTCACGTCGGTGACCACGTACCGGGCGCAGCCGTCGGCGTCGAGGCGGTCCAGCGTCTCGTACAGGTCGCCGCCTTCGGACGTCCAGCCGCGCGCGGCCAGCCGGGTCCCGCGCACGTCCAGTCCGACCGCGATCTGGTCACCGTTCCGGGCGATCACTGAACGGACCCAGTCCGGGTTCTCCAGCGCCGCGGTGCCGATGTTCACCCGGGTGCAGCCGGTCGCGAGCGCGGCCGCCAGCGAGGCGTCGTCACGGATCCCGCCGGACAGCTCCACGTTGACGTCGAGGCGGCCGACCACCTTGGCGAGCAGCGCGGCGTTGGAGCCCCGCCCGAACGCGGCGTCCAGATCCACCAGGTGGATCCAGTCCGCACCGGAACGCTGCCAGGCCAGCGCGGCCTCCATCGGGTCGCCGTACCCCGTCTCCGTGCCGGCCGCGCCCTGGACCAGCCGCACCGCCTGCCCCCCGGCGACGTCCACGGCGGGCAGCAGGGTCAGCCTGTGGTCCGTCATCGGATCCTCTCCAGCCAGTTCGACAGTACGGTCGCGCCCGCGTCGCCGGATTTCTCCGGGTGGAACTGCGTCGCGGCCAGCGCCCCGTCCTCCACCGCGGCCGCGAACGGCTCGCCGTGCGTGGTCCACGTGATCAGCGCGCCGGATTCGCGCAGCAGTCCCGCATGCGCGTAGCGCAGCGCGAAGGAGTGCACGAAGTAGAAGCGCGTGTCCGGCCCGATCCCGGCGAACAGCGACGTACTTTCGGGTGCGGAGACCGTGTTCCAGCCCATGTGCGGCAGCACCGGGGCCTCCAGCCGCTCCACCGTGCCGGGTAGCAGCCCGCACCCCTCGGTGAGCAAGCCGTGCTCGACGCCGGACTGGAACAGCACCTGCATCCCGACGCAGATGCCGAGGACCGGCCGCCCGGCGCCGAGCCGCTGGGCGATCAGCTTGTCACCGCCCACCGCGCGCAGGCCCGCCATGCACGCCGCGAAGGCGCCCACTCCCGGGACCGCCAGGCCGTCGGCGTCCAGCGCCGCGTCCGGATCGGCCGTGACCGTGACATCCGCGCCGACTCGCGCCAGGGCCCGTTCGGCGGAGCGAAGATTTCCCGAACCATAATCGAGCACGACCACGGACGGCTTCACAGCGCTCACAGCACGCCCTTGGTGCTCGGTATGCCGCCCGCCCGCGGGTCCGGCGCGACGGCGCTGCGCAGCGCCCGCGCGACGGCCTTGAACTGGGCCTCCACGATGTGGTGCGGGTTGCGGCCGGCCAGCACCCGCACGTGCAAGCAGATTTTGGCACTGTGCGCCAGCGACTCGAAGATGTGCCGGGTCAGCGTGGTGTCGTAGCTGCCGATCAGCGGGGCCATGACGGCGGGTTCCTCGTGCACCACGTACGGGCGCCCGGACAGATCGATCGCGGCCATGACGAGGGTCTCGTCCAGCGGCACGAGCGCGTCGCCGAAGCGGGTGATCCCGGACTTGTCGCCGAGCGCTTCGCGCAGTGCCTGGCCGAGCGCGATGGCCGTGTCCTCCACCGTGTGGTGGGCGTCGATCTCCACGTCGCCCTTGGCCCGGACGGTCAGGTCGAGGCCGCCGTGCTTGCCGAGCTGGGCCAGCATGTGGTCGAAGAACGGGACGCCGGTGGACACCTCGACCACGCCGATGCCGTCGACGTCGAGCTCGACCAGGATCTGGGTCTCGTGCGTGTTGCGCTCGACGCGCGCTCTCCGCTCCCGGTTCACGTATTTGCCACCTCGGGGATAAGGACCTCGGGTATATCGGTCAGGGCGTCCCGGAACGCGGTCATCTCCTCCGGCGTGCCGACGGTGACCCGCAGCCAGCCGGCCGGGCCGGTCTCGCGGATCAGGACACCCCGCTCCAGCAGGCCCAGCCAGACCGCGTGCCGATCCGGGAACTCGCCGAACAGCACGAAGTTGGCGTCGGAGTCGGCCACGGCCAGGCCCCGGGCCCGCAGCCAGACCACAATGGCGTCCCGTTCGCCGCGCAGTGCGGCCACGCTGGCCAGCGGCTCGGCGGCGCAGGCCAAAGCGGCGCGGGCCACGGCCTGGGTGACCGTGGACAGGTGGTAGGGCAGCCTTACGATCAGCAGCTTGCCGATGAGCTCCGGGCTGGCGGCCAGGTAGCCGACCCGCGCGCCGGCCATGGCGAAGGCCTTGGACATGGTGCGGGTCACCGCCAGCCGGGAAAACCGCGGCAGCAGGGTCAGCGCGCTCGGCGTGCCCGCGCGGGCGAACTCCGCGTAGGCCTCGTCGACGACCACGATGCCGGGTGCCGCCTCGCATACGGCCTCGATGACGTCCAGTGGCAGGGCGGTCCCGGTGGGATTGTTCGGCGAGGTGAGGAAGACCACCAACGGCCGCGCGTCCCGGATGATCGAGCTGGCCCGGTCCGGGTCGATGCTGAAGTCGTCCTCCCGGCAGGCGGCCAGCCAGCCGGTGCAGGTGACCTTGGCGATGATCGGGTGCATCGAGTAGGACGGTTCGAAGCCGAGCGCGGTCCGGCCCGGGCCGCCGAACGCCTGCAGCAGCTGCTGGATGATCTCGTTGGACCCGTTGGCCGCCCACAGCTGCCGGCCGGTCAGCCCGTGGCCGAGGTAACCGGCGAGGTCGTTGCGCAGTTCGGTGGCGTCCCGGTCCGGGTACCGGTTCAGGCCGTCGGCCACCGCCGCCACGGCCTCGGTGACGGCCCCGGTCAGCAGGGCCGACGGCGGATACGGGTTCTCGTTGGTGTTCAGCCGCACGGGCACGTCCAGCTGCGGCGCGCCGTACGGCTCGAGATCGGCGAGGTCCTCGCGCAGCGGGAGATCACCAGGGGCTGGGTGCGTCATCGGGGCACCCGCGCCCGGACGGCGGCGACGTGCGCGGCGAGCTGCTCGGCGCCGCCGAGCGCGTCGATGTACGGGGCCGCGGCGGCCAGGGCGTCGGCGGAGCACTCCACCACGTTGACGAGCTTGAGGAACGGCAGCACGGTCAGCCCCGCGGCGTGCCGGGCCGTGCCGCCGGTGGGCAGCACGTGGTTGGAGCCGGCCAGGTAGTCACCGAGCGAGACCGGCGAGTAGGCCCCGGCGAAGACGGCTCCCGCGTTCCTGACCCGGGCGGCGACCTTGACCGCGTCCTGGGTCTGGATCTCCAGGTGCTCCGGGGCCCATACGTCGGACACGGCCAGCGCGGCGTCCACGTCGTCCACCAGAACGCACGCCGACTGCCCGGCGAGGGCCTGCTCGATGCGGGCGCGGTTCAGGGCGCGGGGCAGCTGGACCGCCAGCTCCGCCTCGGTCCGGGCCGGCAGGTCCGGGTCGGAGGTGATCAGCAGGCACGCGGCCAGCGGGTCGTGCTCGGCCTGTGCGATCAGATCGGCGGCGACGAAGGCGGGGTCCGCCGTGTGGTCGGCGATGATGGCGATCTCGGTGGGCCCGTTCTCGCCGTCGGTGCCGACGATCCCGCCGAGCAGCCGCTTGGCCGCGGCGACGTAGACGTTGCCGGGCCCGGTGAGCACGTCGGCCGGCGGGCAGTCTTCGGTGCCATAGGCGAACATGGCCAGGGCCTGCGCGCCGCCGACCGCGTGCACCTCGTCCACGCCGAGCAGCGCGCACGCGGCCAGGACGGCCGGGTGCGGCAGTCCCCCGTTGTCCGCCTGCGGTGGCGAGGCCACCGCCACCGAGCCCACCCCGGCGACCTGCGCGGGCACCACGTTCATCACCACCGAGGACGGGTAGGCGACCAGGCCGCCGGGCACGTAGACTCCGGCCCGGCTGACCGGCACGTGCCGCCCGGCCACGGTCAGGCCCGTGGCCGGCGTGACGACGGTCTCGGCCGGCGGGAGCTGGGCCTGATGGACCAGCCGGACCCGGCGCGCGGCCTCCTCCAGCGCGGCCGCGACCGCCGGGTCGAGGTCGCGCGCGGCCCGGTCCAGCGCCTCGCGCGGCACGCGCGTGCTGGCCAGGTCGACGCCGTCGAATCGGGCGGTGTACTCGCGGACGGCGACGGCGCCCCGGTGGCGGACGTCCTCGCACACCGGCCGGATCTGCTCGGCCGCGGCCGCGACGTCGAGGGTGGCGCGCGGCAGTACACCGGACAGGCTGGCGCGGGTGAGCGTGGCGGCATCGCGGTCACGCAGGTCGATACGGGAGATCACCCGCACAGTCTACGGAGCGTGCCCAGTGGCCGCCCGGGGTTAACCTCCTGGGGAGTCAGCCCGGGACCGGGCAAGGGCGCGGGACCAGGCGCGGGACCGGACGGCGAGCTCGCTCACGGCGATGACGAAGGCGGCGGCCAGCGGCCAGAAGACGAGGCCGCTGGTGGCGCCGAGCGCGAGCGATGCGTGCAGCTGGGTCCCGGGCGGGCTGTGCGCCAGCTGGTGCCGAAAGCCGGCCAGGCCGTAGTTGTCGCCGATCCAAAGCGTGACCGCCGCGGCGCCCAGGGCGCCGACGATCAGGCCCGCCGCCGCGGCCGGTCCGCGGCGGCGGACCGCGAGCAGGTAGCCCAGCACCCCGGTGACCAGGCCGCCGGCCACGCCGATCAGGCAGAACCAGAGGTCGGCCACGATGAACGCGCTGGTCTCAGGCTGCACGATCTCAGCGGTGCCCTTGCTCACGACCAGCACGAGCAGGCGGGGGGCCAGCGCGCCCCACAGGAACCCAGCGGGGATCCCCCAGACGGCGGTCGCCGCCGCGCTGGCGCCGAACACGCCGGCGGCGGCGCGCAGGGACGGCAGAGACAGCCCGGACCGCGGGGCCCCGGTCACGCCGGGCTGTTGTCGGGCACGTAGTACCGGCTGCCATCGGCCGGGTCGGTCCAGACTCGCATGATCATGCCGCTGGACGGATCGCGGAACCGCTCGGAGGTGGGAACCCAGCCGGGTTGCGGCTCGGTCACCTCGGCATGCCGTCGGCGCGGCCGCGACCGTCCCGCGCCCCCAGCCGTCCTCCCGCCAGGCTCGCGTCCGCGGCCCGCACCGGCGGATGCGATGGGCGGCAGGTCAACCAGGGCTGCTGCGGCTTCGTCCGCGTAGGCGGCGGCGAGGACGACACCGACTCGCCGCCGCAACTCCTCCAGATCCATCCGGCCGGCCGCGTAATGCTCGCGCAGGACCGTGACGAAGCGCTCCCGGTCGGCGTCCCCGATCAGCGAGCGCCGTTCGGCCGGGGATCTGGCCGGGGGCTCGCTCACGCCGCCGGGGCGACGATTACCGCGCTGCCGTAGGCGACGACTTCGGCGCGTGCCTTGCCGATCTCGGAGGAGTCGAAACGCATCGCGATCACTGCGTTGGCGCCGAGCAATTTCGCGTTCTCGATCATCCGGTCGATCGCATGCCTGCGGGCGTCTTCGAGGACCACCGTGAATTGCGAAACCTCGCCCTGGCGCAGCGACGAAATCCCGCCGGCGACGGTCTTGCTGAAGCCCATGGCCCGGACCACCAGCCCGAACGCGATACCCAGGTTCCGTTCCACCGCCATGCCTGGCAGCTCGAACGCGGTGGTGACCGGAAAGGCGGCCGCCGTGGACTCCGCAGTGCCTGCCGCAGGAGTGATGTCCGTCATGCAGGGCAGTACACTGCCGCCGCCACGCCCGTGTCAACGAGCCGTGCAGCTCATGATCGGATTGAGTTCCGCGGTTCGCGCCCCGCAGCGGCGACCGGCTGCGTCGTCCGCCATCCGCGCCCTGCGGGACATCCGGCGGAACCAGGAGGCCTAGCCCCGGCATCCAGACGGGCTTACCGGCAGGCAGGCTTACCGGCAGGCAGGCTCAGCTCACGCAGGCCGGGCCGAGCAGCTGCTTCAGGTCGCCCAGCAGGGCCGGGGAGGTGGCCACCCGCAGCTTGTCATCGAGCCGGACCACCGTCGTCCGCTGGTCCCCGCGCAGCCGCAGGTGCACCTCCGTCGGCCCGGGATGGGTCATCAGCACCTCCTTGAGCTGCTCGACCACCGGCGGAACGCACCGCGTCATCGGCAGCGACACCACGAAAGGGCCGCCATCGTCCACCGACAAGTCCGGGATGGTCACGTCCATCGCGATCAGTTTCGGCACGTCGTCGCGGCGGTCGATCCGGCCCTTGACCGCGATGATCGCGTCCTCGGCGATCGACATCGCATACAGCTGGTAGGTCGCCGGGAAGAACAGCACTTCGATCGCACCGGCCAGGTCCTCTAGGGTGGCCACCGCCCACGGGTTGCCCTGCTTGGTCACCTTGCGCTGTACGCCGGACAGGATGCCGGCGACCTTGACCACTCCCCCACCCTCATTGCGATCGCCCCGGCCCCGTTCGGAAGCATCATCCCCAGACGTGAGAAGGTCGGCCAGCGAGCAATCGGCTTCCCGGGCGAGCAGGTGCTCGACCCCCAGCAGCGGGTGATCGGAGACGTACAGGCCGAGCATTTCGCGCTCGAAGCTGAGCCGGGTGGACTTGTCCCAGTCGCCGTCCGGGATCGGCACGTCGAAGAATGCCTCGGTCTCAGCGTCCCCGCCGAACAGCGAATCCTGGCCGATCGCCTCGTTGCGCTTGATGTCGATGACCGCGTCAACGGCCTGCTCGTGCACCATCACGAGGCCCTTGCGCGGATGACTGAAGGAGTCGAACGCGCCGGCCTTAATCAGCGACTCGATCACGCGCTTGTTGCACACCACCGCGGGGACCTTGCGCAAGAAGTCGGAGAAGCTGCCGAACTCGCCCTTGGCCTTGCGCGCGGCCACGATCGCGTCGACGACGTTGGTGCCGACGTTACGGATCGCGGCCAGGCCGAACCGGACGTCGCGGCCCACCGCGGTGAACGTCGCCACCGAGGAGTTGACGTCCGGCGGCAGGACCTTGATCCGCATCCGCCGGCACTCGCTGAGGTACAGCGCAGACTTGTCCTTGTCGTCACCGACCGAGGTAAGAAGGGCAGCCATATACTCGGCCGGGTAGTTGGCCTTCAGGTAGGCGGTCCAGTAGGACACCAGGCCGTAGGCGGCGGAATGGGCCTTGTTGAAGGCGTAACCGGCGAACGGGACCAGGACGTCCCAGACCGCCTGGACGGCCTTGTCGGAGTAGCCGCGTTCCCGGCAGCCCTGCTGGAACGGGACGAACTCCTTGTCCAGGATCTCCTTCTTCTTCTTGCCCATCGCCCGGCGGAGCAGGTCGGCCTGTCCGAGCGTGTACCCGGCCAGGATCTGCGCCGCCTTCTGCACCTGCTCCTGGTAGACGATCAGGCCATAGGTGGGCTCGAGCACCTCACGCAGCGGCTCTTCGAGCTCGGGATGGATCGGCGTGATCTGCTGCAGCCCGTTCTTGCGGAGCGCGTAGTTGGTGTGCGAGTTCACGCCCATCGGGCCGGGCCGGTACAGCGCGCCGACAGCGGAGATGTCCTCGAAGTTGTCCGGCTTCATCGTCCGCAGCAGCGTTCGCATCGGGCCGCCGTCGAACTGGAAGACGCCGAGGGTGTCGCCGCGGCCGAGCAGTTCGTAGGTGGGCTTGTCGTCCAGCGAGAGGCTCAGCAGGTCGATTGTGGTGCCCCGGTTCTTCTCGATCGCCGCGACCGCGTCGGCCATGATCGTGAGGTTACGGAGGCCCAGGAAGTCCATCTTGAGCAGGCCGAGGCTTTCGCAGGTCGGGTAGTCGAACTGCGTGATGACTGCGCCGTCGGAGTGCCGGGTCCACACGGGGATGTGGTCGGTGATCGTCTCGGCGCTCATGATGACCCCGGCCGCATGCACGCCGGGCTGCCGGATCAGCCCCTCGATGCCCCGGGCCGTGTCGATGACCTGCTTGATCTCGGCTTCAGCCGCGTAGAGCTGACGCAGCTCGCCGGCCTCGTTGTAGCGCGGGTGGCCGCTGTCGAAGATGCCGGACAGCGGGATGTCCTTGCCCATGACCGCGGGCGGGAACGCCTTGGTGATCCGGTCGCCGAGCGAGTAGGGGAAGCCCAGGACCCGGGTGGAGTCCTTGATCGCAGCCTTGGCCTTGATGGTGCCGTAGGTGACGATCTGGGCGACCTTGTCCGAGCCCCACTTCTCGGTCACGTAGCGGATGACGTCGGCGCGGCCACGTTCGTCGAAGTCCACGTCGATGTCGGGCATGGACACGCGCTCTGGGTTAAGGAACCGCTCGAAGATCAGGCCGTGCACCAGCGGGTCCAGGTCGGTGATGCCGAGGGCGTAGGCGACG
>Ga0181530_10001297_pt1 | contig 31628 bp, 32 predicted proteins | sample PEATcosm2014_Bin_42_FD_119769 | JGI IMG/M metagenome (GOLD analysis project Ga0181530, IMG submission 119769) | Peatland microbial communities from MTU Mesocosm Facility, Houghton, MI, USA - PEATcosm2014_Bin10_60_metaG | ecosystem: Environmental > Terrestrial > Soil > Wetlands > Peat | place...
GAGACTTCCCCCGAAGATTTGCGCGGCATGATTGCCTCCGAAGGCATTCTCACCGCGAAGGGCGGCGTCAGTTCGCACGCGGCGCTCGTGGCCCGTCAGATGGGCAAGGTTTGCGTCTGCGGCGCGGCTGCGTTGCAGATTGATTACACCGCCCGGACGATGACCGTGGACGGTGTGACTTACAAGGAAGGCGACTTCCTCTCCATCAACGGCACCGCCGGTGACGTTTATGCCGGCCAGCTCCCGACCGCTGCGTCCGAAATCGTCCAGGTGCTCGTCGAGAAGACTCTCGCTGCGAAAGACAGCCAGACCTACCAGAACTTCCAGAAGCTCATGGACTGGTGTGCGAAGGCCACCAAGCTCCAGGTCCGCACCAATGCCGACACGCCGGAGCAGACTGCCAATGCCGTGGCGTTCGGCGCCGTGGGCATCGGCCTGTGCCGCACCGAGCACATGTTCTTCGAGGGCAATCGCATTGACGCGATGCGCGAAATGATTCTGGCCGACACCAAGGAGGACCGGAAGGCCGCGCTGGCCAAAATCCTGCCTTACCAGCGGGATGATTTCGCGGGCATGTTCAAGGAATTGAAGGGATTGCCGGCCACCATTCGTTTCCTCGACCCGCCGCTGCACGAATTCCTGCCGAACGAAGACGCCGCTCAACAGGACCTCGCTGCCAAGATGGGCGTGCCCGTCGCCAAGATCAAACAGCGTGTCAAGGAACTCCACGAGTTCAACCCCATGCTCGGATTCCGCGGCTGCCGTCTGGGCATTGTTTATCCGGAAATTTCCGAGATGCAATCCCGCGCGGTGTTCGAAGCCGCCGCCCTGGTGCAGAAAGCCGGCATCAAGGTGAAACCCGAAGTCATGATTCCGCTCGTCGGGTTCAAGAAGGAACTGGATCTTCAGGTCGAAGTCGTCCATCGCGTGGCGAAGGAAGTCATGGCCGAGAAGAAGGTGAAGCTCGATTACCTCGTCGGCACGATGATTGAAGTGCCGCGCGGCGCGCTCACGGCGGATGAAATCGCCCAGACCGCGGAGTTCTTCAGCTTCGGCACCAACGACCTCACGCAAACCTGCCTGGGCATGAGCCGCGACGATTCCGGCTCGTTCCTCGGGCCGTATCAGGAACAGGAAATCATCAAGAAAAATCCGTTTGCCACGATTGACCAGGCCGGTGTCGGCCAGCTCATCAAGATTGCCGCCGAGCGGGGCAACAAGACCCGTCCTGGCATCAAGCTGGGCATCTGCGGCGAACATGGTGGCGACCCCGAGAGCGTGAAGTTCTGTCATCGCGCCGGATTGACCTACGTGAGCTGCTCGCCGTTCCGCGTGCCCGTGGCGCGTCTGGCCGCCGCTCAAGCCGCGCTGGAAGACGAAGCCGCGAAACCGGCGAAGAAAAAATAATTCCGTTGTAGCAGCGACTCGGCAGAGCGCCGCATACTGAACGGAATTATTCAGCGGCGCTCTCCCGAGTCGCCGCCACGGAAACAGATTCAAAGCCGCTCCGGGAAACTGGAGCGGCTTTTTTTACGTGGGCACATCCGCGCACTGCCCCGTTTGGAGTTCCGCCTTCAGGCGGCTCGGTGCCTCCACAACCCTTTGCCGCGTAAACGCGGAACTCCGAACGAAACGCCCGCTTACCGTGATGCCGGACGCTTTGCTTGACAGTCGCGGGTGGAACGGTAATCTGCGCGCGTTGCCATGATTGGAATAGTGCCATCAATGATCTGTTTGTTGTTCTCGCTTCGGGCGAGCCGTATGGCCCTTGTCACGGACATGGCGACGCCGCTGGCTGCGAAGACCGGGACTTCCACCGGATTATCCGTCGCGCCCTTCGGCAGGCAGTCTGGGAACCACTAACAAACCAACCAAAAACAAAAGCTTCTCAGACCTGCTACCGTAAGGATGGCGGGTTTTTTGCTTTTGTGACCAAACCACATGAAAAAAACCAAAATGAAATTACCGCTCTATTGGATTGATGCCTTTACCACCCACGTTGGCAGTGGCAACCCGGCCGCAGTCGTGCCGCTCAACTCCTGGCCCGCAGATACTGTGATGCAGCAAATTGCGTTCGAGAACGGCCTCTCCGAGACGGCGTTTTTTGTCCGCACCGGTGAAGCGCGTTACCATCTGCGCTGGTTCACGCCGACGGTCGAAGTTGAGCTCTGCGGACACGCCACCCTGGCCAGTGGATATCTGCTCCTGCAAGAACTCGGCCTGCCAGCGGAGGCGGTCACCTTTGATTCGCGCAGCGGTCCGCTCGTGGCAAGCCGGCTGGCCGACGGCAAAATCGAGCTCGATTTCCCCGCTCGTCCCAACACTGGAACCGGCAAAGCGTCTGACATCCTGGTACGCGGTCTGAGCCGCGCGCCCGCAGCCGTAGTCACTGCGCCCGGCAGATGGTTGTGTGTCTATGCGCAGGCCGATGATGTGCGCAGCTTGCGCCCCGATCACGCCGTGCTCGCGCAAGTCAAACCCGGACGCATCATCGTGACGGCGCCGGGCGACGACGGCTGTGATTTTGTTTCCCGCTATTTTGCGCCCGATGCCGGCATCCCCGAGGATCCGGTGACCGGTGCAGCCCACTGCACGCTCATGCCTTACTGGGCCGAGCGGCTTGGCCGGGCCTCCCTGCATGCCCGCCAGGTTTCCGCCCGCGGCGGCGAACTGTGGTGTACGCTGGCCGGTGACCGAGTGAAAATCGCCGGCCGGGCCGTACTCTATCTGCGCGGCGAAATCACGGTGTGATGTAGCGGCGACTCGGAAGAGCGCCGCATACTGGATGCAAAATATTCAGCGGTGCTCTGCCTCGTAGCGGCGGCCATCCTTGGCTGCCGTATCACCCGGCTTCCAGCCGGGTGGTCTGATGTCGCAGCCAAGTCATGACGTGGGTTCAGTTTTGTGGCCCGGGCGGCAAGATGCCGCCAAATACGGCAGGCAGGATGCCTACCGCTACATGGCGAGAGCGCGCTTGCCCGGCGCGCCAATCTCCGGCATAAAGAGAGAAACATAATCAATCTATGGCCAAAACCAAAATTCCCGCAAAAACGCTGGCGGAACTGAACCGCCAGATTCATTGCGAACTCACCGCCGCCCAAGCCTATCTCGCCCTGTCCGTTTGGTGCGCCAGCCGGAGTCTCACCGGCTTCGCCGCTTTCTTTTCCAAGCAGTCCGGCGAAGAGCGCGAACACGCGGAGAAGCTCATGAAGCATGTTCACGACCGCGGTGTTGCGCCCAAATTGGCTGCCATCGCGGCGCCAAAACAGAATTTCAAGTCACTGCTGGAAGTGGTGGAACAGGCGCAGGCGATGGAGCAGTCCAATACCGGCGGGATCAATGCTGTTTACGAGGCGGCCGTGGCGGCCAAGGATTATCCCGCCCAAGTGTTGATGCACTGGTTCATCAAGGAGCAGGTGGAGGAGGAAGCCTGGGCCGCCGAATTGGTGGACCGTGTCCGGGCCGCCACCTGTGCCGGCAGCCTCCTGGACCTCGACCGCCACGTCGAGAAGCTTCTCGCTGACGACAAGGAAGATTGAGCCGGTCCTCCTAGCGGCGACTCGGCAGAGCGCCGCACACTGAACGAAATTATTCAGCGGCGCTCTTCCGAGACGCCGCTACGCTAACGATGCAAAACCGCTTTGGACTTTAGACTTTTTGCTTCCCCGTCCAACAAACAGGCAGTTTGTCAGGCGCTGGTGCGGTTATTGGACGCAGTCTCTTGCTGAAAACTGCCGACGGCGGCAAATTCTTCCGCGGAAAGCCGTCGGCACGCTTTTTGCGTACTTCCGCAACCGATAATGAACGGCAACCAAATCATACGTCCCGAAATCAAGCCACCCGTCAACGGCGGACACGGCGGCCAGCCCGGCCTCGTGAAAATCCGACGCAAGCTCGGCTTGACGTTTGTTCTATCCAATCCCTTCCCGGTTCCAGTCGCCCAGCAGCGCGCTACGCCGGAAGCCGACGCTGCCAAAAAGGCGAAGCCAGAATCAATTTAAGGCCGGGACGGCCCGCTCCGGGAAACCGGGACGGTTTTTGTTTTAACGCAGTTACACAGCGCGGCGGAGCGCAACGAAACGGAAAGGCCTTCAACGCAGAGATGCCGAGAACGCAGAGAACCGCAGCGCTGGTTTAACCGGGAAATGAGGTGAATTATTTTTCTCCGCGACTCTTTGCGGCCTCTGCGCCTCTGCGTTCAGGCGGTTATCAGTTGGCATTTTTTGCCAATCGTAACTTGGCAAGTCGTGATGCTGACTTTACCATCGCAGCATGAGCTTGTTGAAGGTTGAGCGCCTGTCTAAAACATTCGGCGCGATCCGGGCCGTGGATTCCGTCAGCTTCGAGGTTCGTCCTGGCGAAATTTACGGATTGCTTGGCCCCAACGGTGCCGGCAAGACCACCACCATCTCGATTATTTCCGGACTGCTCAAGCCCGACGGCGGCGAGGTCTTCGTGGGCGGCAAACCCTTCTGGTCCGATCCCCAGGCCGCCAAGCGCATCATGGGCGTCGTGCCGCAGGAACTGGCGATTTACGAGGAGCTGACCGGGCGCGAGAACCTGGAATTCTGGGGCCGCATGGCGGGCTTGAGTTCGGGCGAAGCCAAATCGCGCGCGGGAGAATTGCTCGAAGCGCTCACGCTGACGGATCGCGCGAAGGACGCGGTGAAGACCTATTCCAGCGGCATGAAGCGGCGTATCAATCTCGGCTGCGCGCTGCTGCATCGCCCGCAACTCCTGCTGCTCGACGAGCCGACGGTGGGCATTGACCCGCAGGCGCGGCTGAACATCCTCGAATTCATCCGCAATCTCCGCGCATCCGGCACGGCGATTCTTTACACCACTCATTACCTCGAAGAAGCCGAGACGCTTTGCCAGCGCATCGGCATCATTGACCATGGCCGGCTGCTGGCCGAGGGCACCCTGGGTGAATTGCAGGAGCGGCTGGGCGGCGACCGCGTGTTCCTGCTGGAGGCCGATTTCAAGGACGCCGCGCCGGATGCCTGGGGCGGGTTCCTCCAGCGCTTCCGCATCATCCAGAAAACGGAACGGCAGCTTGTCGTTGCGGCAATTGACAAACGCGATCCGTCCGAGTGCCTCAAGGATTTGCTTGGCCTGCCCGTGCATGTGGAGAACGTCACGCTCAAGCGGCCGAGCTTGAATGACGTTTTTCTGCAACTCACGGGGAGGGAGTTGAGGGAATGAGCGTAGGACAGCGCTTCCAGCCTGTCTCTGACCAATGAGAAGAAATAAAATTAGTCGAAAATCAAAGCCCAAAAAGAAAATGGAGACCGGCAGGATGCCTATCCTACTTTAGCCATGCTTCGCATTCTCCTCGCCAAAGACCTGCGCCGCGCCTGGCGCAACCCGCTGCCGTGGCTCATTAATCTCATCGTGCCGCTGGCGATGACGGCGCTCATCGGCCTGGTGTTCGGCGGACATTCCGACAACGGCGCGCTGGGCCGCATCCGGTTTGCCGTGGTGGACGAGGATAAATCGCTGCTGTCCGATTTTCTGAGGGGATCGGCGAATCAAAACCAGGGCGGCAAATATCTCGAACCGGTGTTCATGGAGCGCGCGGACGCCTTGCGCGAGATCAACGCCAACAAAATCAGCGCGGTGCTCATCATTCCCACGAACTTCATGCGGAATTATCTCACGGCCCGCGAGCCGGTAAGCCTGGAACTGATCAAGAATCCGGTGGAGTCCATTCATCCTGCCGTGCTGGAGGAATTGCTGGGCGCGGTCGTGACGGGCTTGAACGCGATTTCGCGCAACTTCCAGTCTGAGTTTCCGGAGTGGCAGGCGGTGTTTGAAGACAAGACGGACTACCACAAGGTCTCCCAATTAATTGACCGCGCGGGCGACAAATTGAAGACGGTCAAAAATTACATCAACCCGCCGCTGGTGAGTTATGAAAAGGAAGAGCCCGCGGATGAGTCAAAAAGTGTTGAATCCAAGAGCGGGACGACGAACGGCATTTCATCCACGAGTGGCGCGACGAAAAACGCATCAACCAAAGCCGGCGGCTCGAAAAACAGTTCCACGGACAGCATGTTTGCCTATCTGCTGGTGGGGATGTCCGCGATGTTTCTCCTTTTCCTCGCCGGCAACGCGATGAGCGATCTTTACCGCGAATTGCGGCAGCGCACCTTCGAGCGCTACCAGACGATGCGGGATTCGCTGGTGCCATTCATCGCCAGCAAGGCGGTGTTCACGGTGGTGATGCTGCTGCTTTGCAGCGGGATAATGCTCGGCGGCGGCGGCTTGATTTTTCGCATTCACTGGCAGCAACCCCTGGCGCTGATGATGCTCGCCTTCGGCTACACCTGTTTCGCCGCGGCTTTGTTCGCCCTGTTGGTGGCGCTCATGCCGGATGAACGCCGCGCGGCCGTATTGAACAACATGGCGGGGATGGCCCTGGGCCTGGTCGGCGGCTGCGCGTTTCCGGCGAATCAACTGCCGGCATTCCTGCGCGAGCACATCACGCCGTTGATGCCCAGCTATTGGTTCGTGGACACGGCGCGCAACCTTCAGTTCGGCGGCGCGAACGTCGCCTGGGGCCTGGTGGCGTTGAAACTCGTGGTGCTGGGCGTGGTGCTGCTCATACTGGCGGCAATGTTGTTTCGGCGAAAATTCAAAATGGGATTGCGCGCATGAAAACGATTTTCTCAATTCGATCTGCTCTCGCCTGGGAGCGCCGGCGTCCCGCCGGCGTGATTCACCGCGGCTGTCCAATTAACTCGCCGGCGTCCCGCCGGCGCTCCCAGGAATGAAACGAATCCTCGACATCGGGCAAACGGACTTGCGGCTCTTTCTCAAGCACAGGAGCGCGTACGTGTGGTTGTTCGTGATGCCGCTGGTGTTTGTGTACTTCATGGGCTTTGCCAATCACGGCCCCGGCAAACCATATAATCGCACGCCGCCCGTGCTGGTCGAAAACGCGGACACGAATTTTCTCAGCCAAATTTTTCTCGATGAACTGAGTTCGCAGAACATGTGGCTCCTGGATCCGACCAACCGCGAGACTGCCGTGCGCGTCATCCGCATACCCGCCGATTTTACGAGCCGGGTTTTGCAACAGCAGCAGAGCAAGGTGCAGTTTCTCCGGCACGATGCCTCGGAGGAGGCGGACGCGGCGCTCATCGAGGCGCGGCTCGTGCGGGCATTGATCGCCATGAACGGCCATCTGCTCGAAGCCGCCACGGCGACAAACCCGTCCGGCGCGCTGACCGAAGCGAAACTTCGCGCCATCATGGCCCGGCCGAACCCCGTGAGCCTGAACGCAACGTTTGCGGGCCGAAAACCGGTGCCATCCGGCTTCAACTTTTCCCTGCCCGGAAATCTGGTGATGTATCTGATGATGAACCTGCTGATTTTCGGCGGCGCGACCGTGGCGGCGGAGCGGCGCAACGGCGTGATCAAGCGATTGATGGTCCATCCGGTGACACGCCTGGAACTGGTCATGGGAAAAATCTACGGCCTCATGCTGCTGGGCGTCGTGCAAATCGTTTTCTTCCTGGCGGTGGGCAAATTCCTGTTTCATGTCAATCTCGGCGCAAACCTGCCGGGCGTGACGCTGACGCTGCTTGTGTTCGCGTGGGTGGCGGGTTCGCTGGGTGTGCTGGTGGGATCGCTGGTTGCTGCGCATGATCGCGTGAGCGGGATATGCGTGCTGGCGAGTCTGCTCATGGCGGCGCTGGGCGGCTGCTGGTGGCCGCTGGAAATCGGCCCGCCGGTGATGAAAACCATCTCCCTCTGCCTGCCGACCGGCTGGGCGTTGCAGGCGCTGCATCAACTCATCAGTTTTGGCAGCGGTTTCGACGCCGTGTTGCTGCCGCTAGCCGTGCTGGTTGCGTTTGGGGCCGTGGCCAATCTCCTGGCCGCCCGTTTCTTCCGGAGCTAAACTGCCAGGACGCAGAGATTTTTAACCACGGATGAACACGGATTTTGAACAACAAAGACAAGAAGGGCTTTAACACGGGTTGGAGGATAAGCCGCTTGGTGAAATTTTGCGCAGTGTCTCTGCCAGACGAGGTCAAGGCTGCTCCAGTCACTTGGAGCGGTGATTATTATTTGGGTATCATTTTATAGTATCCCAACCCCGGTCATGTAACTTAAACTTGCCGCCAAGCTATTATAAATGAATCCATGAACAAAAACATATTCCTAATTACGGCCACCCTGGCATCGAGTCTCTTCTGGGTGGGTTGCAACAAATCCGGCAAATTGAACACGGCCTCCACCTTCACGCCGCCGGCTGGCGCGGTGGAGTTGAAACTAAAATGGCCGGTGGGCGAATGCATCGTGATGGACACGGACACGAAGCAAAATACAGAGATCTTCATGCCGAACCAGCCCGGCTCCATGAAGCAGGACATGACCATGGGACAAAAATACGGGCTTACGGTATTGAAGGAAACCACCGGCGGCGGACATGAAGTGGAGATGGAATTTCTCAGCGCCCGGATGTTTTTGGCGATGAGAGGCAAGACCATGGTGGATTATGATTCGGGCAAAAAAGCGGGGGGCGACAAGGTGAATCCTGTGGCCGACATCTTCGGAAAAAGCATCGGCGCCAAAATCCAGTATTTCCTGGACGCCAGCAACGAGGTCGAGCGGATCGAAGGCGTGGATGAACTGGGGAACCGGCTGTCGTCCGGTGGGCAGGCGGATCCAGGCGTGCAAATTTTCAAGAGCTTCATGTTTGGCAAGGATCATTTCAAGCAGATGATGAGCGCAAACCGTTTCATGCCGCCCAAACCGGTGCAGCCGGGCGACACCTGGCCGGGGATGTTGAGCTTTGAGATGGCCCCGCTCGGCACCATGGTACTGAATTTTGACTGCACCTTTCAGAGCTGGGAAATGCACGGGAAACGCAACTGCGCCCGCATCGAGTTTCAGGGGACCGTCAAATCCACGCCCAGTGCTGATGCAAATCCGTCCGGGTTGAGCATGACCATTACCGACGGCGACTTTTCGGGCGTTTCCTGGTTCGACCCGGAACTGGGGATAACCATTGATATGACCATGAACCAGAACATGAAAATGACCATGACCATGCCCATGAACGGGCGTGGAAACGCCGCCGCCAAAACCCAGACGATGACGAATTTCATGAACCAGGTCATCAACATAAAACTGGATTCGGTGAAGTAGTGATGTCCGTTTTGGTCCGGGCATTCAGGCCGCAAATGTCAAAGCCGCTCCGGGTAATCGGGGCGGCTTTTTGTTTAACGCAAGGACGCCCGGGCGTGGAAGTTTTTACTGCGAATGGACACGGCGTAAAGCCGCGTGGCGCAGAGCGCTTTACGCGGACGCGGCAAACGGATCCCGCGAAGCATCCTCATGCCACTCGTACTCGGCCCGGCGGGCAAGCTCCAGACTCTTTTCCCGGCCACAAAGCTTGGCGATCACGGCCAGGGCCATGTCCATCCCGGCGCTGACTCCTGATGCCGTAAAATATTTCCCGTCCTCCACCCAGCGCGCCTTCGCAATCCAGTTCACCTTCGGCGCATGACCCGCCACGAGTTGAAACACCCGTTTGTTCGACGTGGCTTTGCGGCCATCGAGCAATCCCGTCTTCGCCAGCAGGAAGCTGCCCGTGCAGACGGTCGCCACCAGCCTGGACGCCTCCGCCAGCCGCTTCAGTTCGGCCAGAAAGGGTGGATTGGCGATTTCCTTCCGCGTCCCGATCCCGCCCGGAATCAGCAGCACGTCAAAGCCGTCCGAACCCGCCATCGTCGCCTCGGCCACGCCGCAGGGACCGTGACTGCTTCTGACCGTGCCGGCCTTCTCCGCCACGATGGTAATCCTGGCCGCGGACTCCAGCAGACCGAACATTTCCAGCGGCCCGTAAAAATCGAGCAGTTCGAATCCTTCAAACAGAACCGCGCCTATATGAATTGGTGATGTCGTATTCATTGTTGATGCCTGATTCAACCGCAAAGAACACAGAAGAATATGGAAGCTCTGATCGAAGACAACCTGAATTCCGAAGCCATCTTTCAGGAGGGAGCGGAGGTAACAGAGACAGAATGGATTGCGGAGCTTTTTCGGGCCAGGCTTTTCTCCGTTGACTCCGTTTGCTCCTGTTAAGATTAAGTCTTGTTTTTTAGGCGGATCAATTTGGCAACGGCGGCGTGGGCCAGGACCACGTCCGGATTGCGTTGCAACGCCTCGTCGTAATGCCGCGAAAATCCTTCTCCGCCCTCGGTCGCGACCAGCAGCGTTTTGACCCGCTCCACCACTGCATCCACGCCGGCCACTGTCAACGGCTCTTTCTTTGCATCCAGCATTTCATCCATCGCGGTGATGAGCTGGGTCATGGGGGCCAGCCACGCAAACCACGGATCTTCCATGACCAGTTTCAGAAATTGATACGGCGACTGGATCTTGCCGAACGTCGCTTCATAACCGACCCGTTCGAATTCCAGCAATGCCTTGTGCAGGGGCAGCATCGCCTCGCGCAGTTCCGTCAAGCGCTGCCGGATGCCGGCCGGCTCCGGGCCGGGTTGAATTGGACCTTCCTTTTTCATACTGTGCTGCAAGATACAGCTCGGCGGCCAGGTCCGCGACAAAATCCGTTGGGTTTTAAATCATGGATAAACGTGAATCGTTACTCCTTCTCGTCCTTGAAAACCGCCAAGCCACAGAGATTTTTTAACGCAAAGACGCAAAGGACGCAGAGACTTTTTTTACGCTCATTTGGCTTCCCAAGCCCACCACAATATAGATGCCCCAGGCAAGGTTGTTCGCTATCGCGAAACGTGGTCACTAATGTGCGCTAATTGGCGTCATTCGCGTCAAAGCTGTTCTTTTTTTCGAGCAAAGAGTATGGTCAGGCGAAAACAGAATGACCGTCAGAACGGCAAACTTGCAGGATGTTGCGGCAATCGCCCGGCTCTCGGACGAGCTGGGATATCCGTGCGACGCGACAGCCATTGAGGCGCGGGTCCGGAAGGTCACCGCCCAGAAACACCATTTGCTGCTCGTCGCGCAGAACGACTGCGGCGAGGTCTGCGGCTGGCTGCACGCTTTCGGCGCCGATTATATCGAATCCGGTTTGCGGGTGGAGCTTGCCGGGCTGGTGGTCGCCAAGGCGGCGCAAAGGTCCGGGATTGGCAGCCGCCTGGTCGAGAAGGCCAAACGCTGGGCCAGAGGAATCGGGGCGGAATTCATCAGCGTGCGCAGCAACATCAACCGCCTGGAAAGTCACCCGTTTTACCAGAAGCTCGGATACGAACTGAAGAAGACGCAGCAGGCCTATCGCAAGCGCCTGTAAGGGCACAAAGAACCCAGAGATTTTAACCACGGATGGACACGGATGAACACGAATCATTAAACAACAAAGTCACGAAGACGCGAATATCATCTCTCGACTCTCAACTTTCAACTCTCAACCAACCCCATGTCTCCGGCAACGCACTTTTTCATGAGCTGGGTGATTGCGGCCAAAACGACCGACAACCCGCGCGATTGCCGGCTCGTCACCCTGGCCGGCGTCCTGCCGGACCTGGACGGCCTCGGACTGATTCCGGACGCCGTCACCCGGGCGCTGGGCTATCGGGGAACGCTGTATTACGAGCATTACCATCATTTTCTGCTGCACGGCATTTACGGTGGCGTTGCGATTGCGGTGTTGCTGGCCTGTTTTGCCCGTTACCGCTGGCGGGTGCTGTTGCTGGCGCTGCTGGTTTTTCATCTGCACCTGCTTTGTGACATCGCGGGTTCGCGCGGACCGGACCCCGACGACCTTTGGCCCATCTATTACTTCGGGCCGTTCAACAAAAACGTGATGTGGATTTGGAAAGGGCAATGGCGGCTGGACTCATGGTTCTTTCCGTGATGTTGTTTATCTGGTCGCTCCGGATTGCCGTGCAACGGGGCTGGTCCTTCGTGGGGGTGTTCAACCGCCGGCTTGATGAAAAATTCGTGGGCTTGCTGCGCCAATGGTCTGCCGCCTGGAAAGCGCGGCACGCCGCGCCGAAATGAAGGTGGGTGGGATACGGATAAAATAAATCGCCTTGGAGCACGTTATTCAGCCACAAGCTGTTTACAAAACTTTGTCCCACGTGGGACAAAGTTTTGTAGGCCTTCGACTCTCGACTTTGGTTTTGCCTTCACTCGCCAAATACGTCAGGCTCACCATGGTCAGCAGAAATGGGCGCGTTCGGATGAAGACTATTCTCCTCTTGGAAGACAACGACGAAAGGATTGCTGGTTTCAAATCGGCTGTTCACGAACTCGGCGGGGACTGGCAGATGCGCGTCTGGCGCGACGCGCCAACGATGCTCGCAGAATGTGAAGATTGCTTCGATGAAGTTCTTCTCATTTCACTCGATCACGATTTGAATCCGCAACCCGGCACAACCTGCGATCCGGGTACGGGTCTCGAAATAACCAAGCTGCTTGCCGGTCATTTCCCGATTTGTCCCGTCATCATCCATTCGACGAACGCAGACCGCGCCTGGTCCATGCACAACGAGTTGAGGTTCGCCGGTTGGACGGTGGATCGGGTTGGACCAATTGGCGACGATTGGGTGCGCAAGCTCTGGCTGCCAAAAACCCGTGAAATGCTGGCAAAGTCGCCGCGCCGCGAATTCTTTCAGCGGCCTCCAGACCACTCCGAACGGATGCAGCGCGCCTTGCTCTCGCTCGAAGGCCTCGCCATCGGCGATGCCGTTGGTGAGATGCTCGCGTATCGTTGTGCAGATGCATCCCGGATCATCGAGCGGGGACTGCCTGGCGGCCCGTGGTTTCACACTGACGACACGGAAATGGCGCTTTCAATTGTGGATACGCTGAAGCTATACGGCCACATCCATCAGGACGAACTGGCGCGCCGGTTTGCCTGGCGTTTTGAATGGGAACCCGACCGCGGTTACGGCAGCATGACGCGAAAGCAATTGGGCGAAATCAATCGCGGAGGCGACTGGCGGCAGGGCGCTGCCACCGCATTCGGCGGCCAAGGTTCGATGGGCAATGGCGGAGCGATGCGTGTCGCGCCACTCGGAGCCTTCTTCGCCGATGATTTGTCACGAGTCGTAGAACAGGCACAGGCTTCAGCGCTTGTTACGCACACTCATCCGGAAGGGGTTGCCGGAACGATTGCAATTGCCATCGCCGCCGCAACGGCGTGGCAACTCCGTGAAGCCGATTCACCAACCTGCGCGGGCCGGCTGTTTGACGCGGTTCTTGAACACACGCCTCAGAGCAAAGTCTGGCGGACTTCTTATCGCGTCCCAGACTCCGGCCACGGTGCCGGTGGAAGCCGTGGCCAAGGCGCTGGGCAATGGCTCGCTGGTCACGGCGCCAGACACCGTGCCATTCGCGGTTTGGTGTGCGGCCAACCACCTCGACAACTACGTCGAAGCCATCACAATGACAATTTCCGCAGGCGGGGACTGCGACACGAATGCGGCGATAGTCGGCGGCATCGTTGCGCTTTCCGTAGGACGTGAGAAAATCTCCGCCGAGTGGCGGAAGGAAAAAGAACCGCTGCCGATTATTTTAAGTGTTTGAATCGGTTAATCACACAGACGATGAAGAAAAAAGCAATAAAACGACAACAGAACAAACGATCACCCCGATTCTCGTTGCAACGAACGGTTGACGAAGTTAATTCAACCCCATTGGATAGAGCTATGTTCATGGAGTTGATCGAGATTGCCATCGAAGCCCTTTCTGGTCGAAGACTCGTATTGCCGCCAGATTCTGAACGCTGTCTTGAGGACTTGAAGGGATCGCCAGGAAAGTTAACGATCTGCTTTACCGGAATTCCGGAAAACCAAATGATGTTTGCAATCCGAAACGAGTGCAGAAGCAGATTTGGAAAAACGAAGGACGAAAAGATTTTTCACAGCTTTGTGTGAAGGTGGTGGGCCATTTGTAATGCAAAAAGGAAAGGAATCCTTGATGAGTTTATTCGCGGTTCCCGCAATAGTAAGAAGGAACAAATTAATAATGCTGTATTTCACGCTGCCGCCGAGTGCCCGCTAGATGCCAAAGCCCAATTCAGAAAAACCGAATATCTGATGAGAATCCGAGGGATTATTTGCAGCGAAGATACGAAAAAATTGAGATGAAAGAGATAGATGCCCCATTAAGCAAAGTGTCCGAAGCTGTTTTATGGACCGCGCACCGACTCGCGGCACAATACAAAACGAGTTGTGTTGGAACAGATGCATTGCTTCTTTCCCTTGTCTACAGCCCAGGCACCGCTGCGCGGCGCCTGTTGACTGACGCATTCAACCTCACTGAGCAGCAAGTTCTTTCGAGTACGCTTCAGGAGCTGCCGTTGGATTCGCAGTTTAAAAAAGAGATTTTCCGAAATGGCCTTTTACCAGCTCCAACTCCGACAAATGACTTTGATCCAACACCACGGCTACGGCAGGTAATTGAAAGAGCGTGTGGACTGATGGACAAGGATCATGAAACTTCGATCTTCACGGACATTCTTCTCCGGGCACTTTGCGATACGGGTAAAGGCGTTGGGCCTAATTCGCTCAGGGAGCTTGGTATTGATTTGCAGGAGTTAGCAAAGCGGGCGTCGGAGTCGAATTTTCTCGACAGCTACATAGATAAATCAAGTGGGATGGAATCACAGATAATCATTACTCTAAACGAGAGTAAACTCGCGGTTGGACATCGTGCGCCTCTTGGCCTTTATCGCATTCCACTGGCTTCTGGTGATTTTGTCATTTTGAAACCCGGGCGCTCGTCGATTAAAGGATTTTTTACGCAAAATCAAATTCAAGAATTGGAGGAGTTGATCAATAATCCAAAGACTGATGAAAACGATTTGCAGAAATATTTCGAGCAAAATCCTGAATTTCTGAAAATGCACAAGCATTCTCAAATTTACCCACAAATCCAACTTACAGGGGATGAGGGAAACGTCCTCATACCAGATTTCTTTCTTCGCGGCGCAAAGGACAATTTAGACATCTGTGACATCAAGCTACCGTCGGTCAAAATTACTGCCGGTTCTCGCAACCGCCGCCGTTTTTCCGCATCTGTGCTTGAAGGTGTGGCACAGTTGCGAAATTACAGGAATTACTTTGACGATACTGCGAAGCGCAAACAATTCTGCGCGACGCATGGACTCACGTGCTACAAACCAAGACTTTATCTGGTGATTGGTAGATCGAAGGATTTTAATAGTTACATTGAGCGTCGAGATTGTGAACTCGATTTCTCTGACGTAGATGTTCTCACGTACGACGATCTACTGAAGGTGGCGAACGAGCAAATCCTCTCTGAATGCTAAAGATTTGCGCTCGTTTGTGATTGAAATTATTGCGACTTGTCCCCAAATGCCGTGGCGATGATTTCGGGTTTGGGAGGTTGGGTTAGCAGGCTAACCACGGGCACGACGAGCAGGGGCAGGAGCATAACGATGGCGCCGGCCAGCGGGACGCCGTCCGGGCCCCAGATTGGAAACAGGAGGCAGGCGCTGCCCAACCCAACACCGATGCCGGCGTAAACCCCGGCCAGCGTGGTCCGCTTCCAGAATAGCCCGAACAAATATGGTGCCAGAAACACGCCGAGCAAGGTTCCCCAGGACATGATCATCAGGTTGACGATGAAGGTGGGTTTTTTGAGGGCGATGAACAATGAGCATCCCACAAACACCGCGCAGAGGACGCGCAACAGTGCCATCGTCTGTTTTTGGTTGGCGTGCCGGTTCACAAACGCGCCATAAATATCAATCGCAATGGCCGAGCTGGAGACTAGAACCAAAGATGACAGACTCGACATTGAGGCGGAAAAAACCATCAGCACGATGATGAGCACCAGCGGCACCGGCAGACCGGAGGTGGTGATGAATTGCGGCATGATTTTGTCCCAGATCGGGCCTTTGGCTCCAATCAATTCCGGCGGCAGTTTCGGGCCGTAAAACAGGTGGGTCAATGCGCCGCTGTAATACGCGCCAAACGACATAAACAGCGCGAAGACGGTGGCGATGACCATGGCGCGCTTCACGTCGGCCCGGCTGCGGATGGAATAAAACTTCTGCACCATCTGCGGCAGCGCCCACGGACCGAAGCTGGTGATCATCACCAGCGCCAGCAGCGTCAGCCAGCCCGGCGCGCTCACGGCCAGCCAGCTTCCGGCCCCGAGCTGTTTGACCGCTGCCAGACCGGGCGCGGCGGAAGGATCGGACAGCAACTGGTTGGTTGCGTTCACAAAACCGCCAGTCTCCGGCCGGTGGGCCAGGAGATAGACCATCACGAGGACGCCGGCGAATTCGACGATGCCGCGGATGAAATCGCTGACGGCCACGGCGAAGTAACCGCCCATGACCAGATACACGGCGGTCAGCGCGGTCAGGAAATACAGCGCATTTTCGTAGGGGATGTGCAGCGTCATTTCAAAGAGATAGCTCAAGCCCATCAACACGGAGGCGGAGTAGGGGACGAGAAAGACAAACACCACCAGCGCGGCAATGACCTGCAAAGGCTTGTTGCCATAGCGGGCGCTGAGGAATTCCGGCATGGTGATGGCGTTGAGGCGCGAGGTCATGTCCCGCGTCCGGCCGGCGAGCACCATCCAGGCGAGCAGCGTGCCGATGAAGGTGTTGCCCAGCACAATCCACATGGTGTAGATGCCAAATCCCCAGCCGAGTTTGCCGGCGTAGCCGATAAAGAGCACGGCGGAGAAATAGGTGGTGCCGTAGGCGAACGCGCTCATCCACGGCCCGAGCTTGCGTCCGCCGATGAAGAAATCGCCGACATCCTTGGTGCGCCGCATGCACCAGTAACCGACGGCGAGCATTACCAGGACGTACGAAACGACGATCACGACATAGGCGATGGAGTTCATAGGGCTGACGGCATTACGCCTGATTTGATGGTAATGAAGCAAGCGGATTGGCGGCCCAAAATGCGGGTATTCGACAATCAAAATATGGGGATGAGAGAAACTAAAGTGGGGAAAACATCGAACATTCAACAACCAACATCCAATGGGGAATCAAGACGCGGCGCTTGACGGGGGACGGGGCTACGGTATGGTTTCGCGGCCGTTGGAGAATCGACACACATCATGAGCGAAAACAACAAAAATCCGTACAATGCCGCCGTCATCGGACGGGAGGAGATCAATCCGCAATTGCTGGTCCTCCGCGTCCAGCCCGATGGAGCGATGTTCGATTTCAAGCCCGGCCAGTTCGCGGTGCTGGGTTTGCTCGGACGCGAGCCGCGCGTGCCGGAAGTGGCGGAGGAGGAACCGGTTTCCGAGCCGGACAAAATGATCCGCCGCGCGTACAGCATCGCATCGTCCAGCGTGGAGCGCCGTTACGTGGAGTTTTATCTCACGCTCATCACCAGCGGCCAGCTCACGCCTCGGCTGTTCGCGTTGAAGCATGGCAGCCCGCTGTTCCTCGGACCGAAGGCCAGCGGCGTGTTCACGCTGGACCGTGTTCCGCCGGGCAAGGCGGTGGTGCTCATCGCCACCGGGACGGGGCTGGCGCCCTACCTTTCGATGCTGCGAACGATGCTGGTGAATGAGACCCAGCGCCGGTTCGTGGTCCTGCACGGCGCGCGCTTTGGCTGGGACCTGGGTTATCGCGGCGAACTCGAAAGCCTGGCCCGGCTGCGGACGAACTTCACCTACATTCCCAGCATCACGCGGCCCGATCAGGACCCGCATTTTCACGGGCGCACGGGACGCGTGCAGGCGCTGGTGGAGCAGGGGGTGGTGGAAAAGGAATCGGGCGTGGCGCTGGATCCGGTGCAGGCGGATGTCTTTCTCTGCGGCAATCCGGACATGGTGAAAGCTGTCAAGGCGATGCTCGAGGGCAGGGGATTCAAGGCCGACGAACCCGGGAAACCGGGAACGATTCACGTGGAGGAATATTGGTAAAGCAGGACAGGCTTCCAGCCTGTCTGCGAAGCGCGTAAGCGCGAGCATTCTCGCCATCGCTTCGCGAGGCTTGGACAGGCAAGATGCCCGTCCTACTTTACGATGGAACCCGAGACTTTGCTTCGCTATGGTTGCACACATTCAGCAAGAGCCATGAACAAACTCAAAGATGTGATTCAGTTGCGCGTTCGTTACAGTGAAACGGACCAGATGGGGACGTTTTACAATTCGCGCGCGCTGGAATGGTTCGAATGCGGGCGGACGGAACTGATGCGGAACCAGTTGGGGATGTCTTACGCCGCGTGGGAGGAGAAGAGCGTTTTCCTGCCGTTGGTGGAGGCGCATCTCGAATTCCAGGGTGGCGCGCGGTACGATGACCTGCTGCGCATCACTTCAACCGTAGAGTTGCACGGGCGGGCGAAGCTGCGTTTTGACGTGGAGATTGCGCACAGCGGGACCGGCCGGCCAGTGGTTCGTGGCTACACGATCCATGCGTTCACCGATACCCAGGGCAAACCAATCCGGCCGCCGGAATGGTTTGTGGGGATGATGGGAAAGGCCGCGTAAAGCTTCCAACTTCGTCCCGCTCGCGGGACTACGATGTATAGGTCGCCACGCGGTTTAACATTCAACTCTCAACCTTCAACTTCGGAGCAACCGCTACACCGGCACTTCTTTTTGCGACAACACGTGGAAGCCCTGCTTTTGCAGGACGGCGTGGGCCAGGTCGTGGTTGGAGACTTCAATGACCAGGATGGCGCGGTTGTTGGCGATGAAACCCGATGCGTTGTCGAGGTTGATCTTATGACCGGCCAGACAATCGGCCACGGCATGCAATCCGCCGGGCTTGTCCGGGACTTCGATGGCGAGTGCGTCCACCAATTTGACGACAAAGCCTTTATGTTTGAGGGCTTCGCAGGCTTTCTCCGGGTCGCTGACGAGAAACTTCATCACACCGAACGGGCCGGTGCTGGCCACAGCGAGCCAGCGGATGTTAATATTGGCGTCGGCGAGGATTTTGGTGAAGTGGGCGACCTGCCCGGGTTTGTTCTCGGCAAAAGCAGCCACCATTTTGATGTCGTTCATTTGGTCCTTTGTTTCACAGCCTGCGGTTGTCAACCACACGTTTGGCCTTGCCTTCACTCGCCGGCAGCGAGCCGGGCGGCAGGAGTTGGACCTGCGGTTTGATGAGAATTTCCGTGCGTAATTTCTCGGCCAGATGGCTCTGCAATTTCACGAGCTGCTCCACCTGTCCCTCGAAACCGGCTTCCGCCAGTTCCACCATAATTGTCATCTCGTCGAGACCTTCCAGCGTGATCAAATAATTTCTGCCCACCTCCGACTGCGCCATCAGGACGCGCTCGATCTGCTGCGGGTAGATGTTCACACCACGCACGATAAGCATGTCATCCGAACGGCCGGTGATGCGGTTCAGGCGGCGATGCGTGCGTCCGCAGGGGCAGGGCTTGGTGATGATGGACGTGATGTCGCGGGTGCGGTAGCGGAGCAGGGGCATGGCCTCGCGGGTGAGCGTCGTCATCACCAGTTCTCCAGGTTCGCCATCCTGCACCGGTTCGCCGGACTGCGGGTTGATAATTTCGATGAGGAAATGGTCCTCCCACAGATGCATGCCATGCTTTTGCCCGCATTCGAAAGCCACTCCCGGGCCGTTCATTTCCGACAGGCCGTAGGAGTTGTAAACGTCCAGGCCAAGACCCTCTTCAATTTTGCCACGGCTTTCCTCGGTGTACGGCTCGGCCCCGACAAATGCCTTGCGCAACGCGAGATCGCGCCGCGGGTCAACGCCATGTTTTTCGAGGAAGGTCGCGAGGTAGAGCGCGTAGCTGGGCGTGAGGTGGATGAACGTTGTCCGAAAATCCTGCATCAGCATCAACTGCCGCTCGGAATTGCCCGGGCCGGCGGGGATGACGAGGCAGCCAATTTTTTCCGCGCCGTAGTGGGTAACCAGCGCGCCGGTAAACATGCCGTAAGTCATCATGTTCTGGAACACGTCTTTCTGTGTGATGCCCGTCATGACGAACGAACGCGCGCACAGTTCGGCGGCGTTGTCCACGTCCCGGCGCGAGAAGAAGAGCGCCTTGGGTTTGCCGGTGGTGCCGCTGGAGGTATGCAGCCGGAGGGTGGCGTCGTAGGGCACGGCCAGCAAACCGGTCGGGTAATTCGCGCGCAGGTCGGCGCTGGTGGTGAACGGCAGGCGGCGCAGGTCGGCGAGCGACCGGATGTCCTCCGGTTTCAAGCCCAGTTCGGCGAATTTCAGCCGGTAGAACGGCACGTGCGCAGCCACGCGCCGGACGGTTTCCTGCAAACGTTCAAATTGCAGCCGCTCCAGCGCGGCGCGATCAAGGGTTTCGCTTTTCTGGTCCCAAAACATGATTAAACGGCTGATTTGATAATTGTGCCATTACTCCACCTCAAAATGAAATGCGCGTCAAGTTTTACTGCGCGGCACAAGGCGGGGTTAGGGCGCATTCAGATGCCGCCTCTGATCTGTAGCGGCAGGCATCTTGCCGCTCGGGCCACAAAACTGAATCCACGGCATGATTTCGTTTCGACATCCAAGAACACCGGCTGGAAGCCGGGCGATACGGCAGCCAAGGATGGCTGCCGCCACGAGGTCAAGCCATCGCGCTACGATGTCCTCGTCCGCACCAGCACTCCGCCGCCTAGATCTTCCAACCTCATCGCCGGCACCTGGTTCGGTATTCACCCCGGTACGGGACCAACCCGAAATAAAGCGCACGTCCGCTAATGCCCGGTATCGTTTCGATGCGGGTCTGGCCGTAAATAAACAGCGAAACAACGCATTGTCAAATTCGATAAAAAGAGTGTTGCAGCGGTTGCGAAAGGCAAATTTGTTTGCTTCTTGGATCACAAGTTGGTGGCTGCTCTCCCGCCTATGATTTGCCCATCCGGCAAACGCACAGCGTTGGTTTGGTTGAATTCCGCCTTATTTGGCCAGGATCCACCGCCTTCAAGATGCAGTACCGTGGTTTGACAGGCTTTGATGACGACCGGGATGGTTATACGTCCATAACCGTTGGCGTTGGCGGCAATACGATATTTTCCCACCGGCAGTTCCACCGACGCTGGATACTGTAGTATTGTTCCTGAGTCATTATGCACTGCTCGGAGCAAATTTCCATCCCGGGAGAAAATTTTGTAATCCGAATACACCGGACGGCGGGGATCACGAGCATTCCAATTTGCGCCCACATCGTAGGCGGAATAAACCACCAAAGTGCCGTTGGTTGAACTGGATGCTGTGAAGGATTGTCCGGGGCGCGGCCCAACCGGAGCGAGGACAAGCGCGTTCCGGTCGCTGGCGCAACCTGATAACAAGGCGCTGATGGCGAGCGCACAGAAGGTCGGAACCGATTTCATAGCTTCAATTCTCTGCCGCAATTCATTGTGAGCTGAAAGTTTCCGAACGGATGTGAATCCGATGTTCTGCCGGTTTCATGCAGCGTTGCAGTTCAGCTGACAGCGATGAGTGATACAGGTTCATTATGTTCATCGCGGGTGGTGCCAGTGGCGTGCAAGTCAAGCGTAGGCTCGCCATCCACCAGAAACCGGTAATGGTGATGACCGTGGGGCAGCCACATCTGAATAAACCACCAGCCATCCTCGCGCTGGTTCATCAAGATGGGGTGCCAGTGGTTGAAATCGCCGGACAATTGAACGGTTTTCGCCCTGCGCGCGGAGCAGTAGAAAGTGACCGGCTTGATGGAATGATTTGCGGAATAAATCCCGTTGCCGGGTTTGTCTTGTATGGTGTTCATAAAAAAGGATTTTTCGTTGATGCTTGCTTTCACTTTTGATTCGTCTTCATTTTGATTGCTCTTGGACGAGCCGGACTTTGTCCGGCTGTTTTGCGGGAAGCGGGATAAAGGGCTGTTTGCCGTCAGCCGATTCGTGCAAATTCACGGCGAAGCGATCAGTTTGCGAGCCATTGACTGGATGAGTCGGCCGCGCCGCCGCCGGGCTTGCCGGAGAATCGGGATAAACCAAGAATCGCACCATGTTGGCCGGGTTCAGTATGCCGATTCCGCCGGCGCGGAGTCCGAAGATTATACTGCGCTTTTTGAGCAGGGAATAGATCCTCAACAGCCGATCGTCCGGTAATCCGGCAACAATTTCCATCCAAAGGAATAATCGCTGGCCATCAACCATTTCGATTTCGAGAAAAACAGGAAAGTCGTCCGACGAGCGTCGTTGTGACTGTTGTTGCCAGCCGTGAACAAACTCTTGAAACTTCGTTTCCGTCAACTCCAGCAAGGCTCCAATTGCGAACGGGAAATCCCAAACCGAAAGCCGGTCGGTAATCAGGTCAATCCGCGTGATCAACGGAGGAATGAATGTGGTTACCGAATGGTTGCCAGCAATGCTGATTTTGGTTTGCGTGAGGATTCGAGATGGGTTGAGTTCATCCAGGGTGCGCTTTACCAGATCGGGATCAGTTTGGGTAAAGGTTGCGACAGAGCCATCAATACCATGTACGCGGATTTGCAGGCTTTGAGCAGGTTGATTCATAACATCATTGGGAAACTGGGTCAGGTTCCGATTCCCGGGGATTCTGGCTCAGGAGGGCTTGGCAGAGGTTTTGCACCACCTCATATTCAGCCCGGAGCCAGTCGCCCAGGGCGTCTCCCGGCCGGCAACCTTGGGCAAACCAGAGTTTGTGCGCCCGTTGTTCGATGTTCGTTTGCGCCCGAAGATGTTGTTCCGTAGCCAGGATAACGGCAGGGGGAAGATGCGCATAAATCAACTGAACGGTGTTTTCGTGTGAGTGCTGCTGCGCCTTGGGCTGGCCGTTAAGTTGTGCTTGGAACGGAGACTTCCGGCACGTCCTTCGTAGGACAGGATTGAATTGCGCCTTCATGGCCGGACCTCCACGACCGAATTGAGGGAGCCATGAATATTCGGCACATTCTCCGCGGCATCGGGGTTGTGTATCCAAACACCATTCACGATGAATTTGTATTCGTAGCGGCCCGGTGCCAATACCAGCCGCTTTTCCCACCAATTATCTCCGCCGTGCCTGATCATGGGCAGGTTGCCCGGAGACCATTCATTGAAGTCACCGCACAGATAAACTTCCTCCGCTTCGGGACTGCTCAAAACGAAAGCCACCTCCCGGTGTGCCGGACGTGCGGAAGAACGGTTGGTTCCTTCCCTCCCATTTCCAACTGTTTTAATCATATAAGTCCTTTCTATATATTGTGGAATCAGGCTCATTTGTTCCCCGGCTCTTCACTTGCCATTTGCCAGGGCGGTTTTTTCCATTCCTGACGCCTTTCGATCCATGTAATTAATAGACACGCTGAAGATTAATGGCCGATGAAGAGCGAATTAAAATGGAGAAAAACCGGAAGTATGCTTCAGCGCCGTTCAGCCTGCGCAGTGGAGCAGGAAGTGGCTGCGACCTTGGGCTTGGCACCTATGCCTGGGGTTGTGTGTGCTGTTGTATCTGAACGTTAACCGTATTTTGATGTCCGGGCGGCTTGATCCGCATGCCAAGTTGCTTGCCGCATGCCGCCGTGGGAATTTTCGTCCGGCGGCTTTGAACTTCAGTCAGGTCGGTGATAATATGACTCCACTTGGAATACGTGTACCCATTGCTCATCAGACCATGACTTTGACCATCGCAGCCGACAACGAACTGGGGCTGACATCCGCCGAGGCCCGCGCGCGCCTGAATCAATTTGGCCCCAATGCGGTTGCGGAGGAAAAGGCACACCCGTTAAAGGCATTCCTCAAACGTTTTTGGGCGCCCATCCCCTGGCTGCTCGAGGCTTCCATCATCATTCAATTGTGCATCGGCGAAACCGTCGAGGCGGCGGTCATCGGCGGGTTGCTTGTGGTGAACGGCGTGTTGAGCTTCCTACAGGAGGGCCGCGCGCAAAAGGCGCTCGCCTTGCTCCGGCAGCAACTGCGCGTCCAGGCGTGCGTACGGCGCGACGGCCAGTGGATCACGCTCCCGGCCGAAGAACTCGTTCCCGGCGATGTCCTCCATCTGCGCCAAGGCAGCATCGTACCGGCGGACGTGAAGATCACTGACGGCACGCTGCTTGTGGACCAGTCTGCGTTGACCGGCGAGTCGGCTGCCGTGTCGGTCCCAGCAGGCAGCATCGCCTACGCGGGCGGGATGGTGCGCGGCGGTGAGGCCAGCGGTGAAATTACCGCGACTGTCGCGCGCACTTTCTTCGGCAAGACCGCCGAACTCGTCCGCACCGCCGGGGCCGTCAACCGGCAGGAACATGAGATCGTTGCCGTGGTGAGAAACCTCTTCGTCATAAATGCCGCCACCGTGGTCATTGTGCTGGGTTACGCGCACCTTCACGGCCTGAGCATCGGTTACGTCCTGCCATTGTTGCTGTCCATTTTGCTGGCGTCCATTCCGGTGGCACTGCCCGCCACCTTCACGCTCGCGGCGGCGCTGGGTTCGGTGGAATTGTCCCGCCGTGGCGTGCTCATCACGCGCCTGAGCGCCTTGCACGACATCGCCTCGATGACCGTGTTATGCAGCGACAAAACCGGCACGCTCACGCGCAATGAGGCCACAGTGAACATGCTCTGGCCGGCGCCGGGCTTTTCAGAAAATGACCTGCTGCGCGCGGCGGCGCTGGCCAGCGATCCCGCCGGACAGGATCCGGTGGACGACGCGGTCATCAAGGCGGCCAACGCTCGCGGCTGGCATGACGGTGAATTGACGCGCCTTGAATTCAAGCCGTTTGACCCGGCTACGAAGCTCGCCGAGGCCGTTTATCGCGATCCGGACAGCACAATCAAAATTCATTTCCTGAAGGGCGCACCCGCCGTGATTGCCAAACTATCGGGTGCGCCGGAAACGCTCTGGCAGTCACAGGCCGTGGCCATCATGGCGCGCGGCCAGCGCGTGCTGGCGGTCGCCCAGGGGAATGGCGAAGGGTCTCCATCTGGCCGGGTTGCTGGGCTTGGAAGACGCAGTGCGCGAGGATTCCAAGGCAGTGGTCGCGGCCATCGCCACGAGCCGCCGTGTTTTCCAGCGCATCATCACCTACACGCTGAATATGCTGACCAAGAAAATGGAAATCATGGCGCTGCTGGTGATCGGATTTCTGCTGGCCGGCGTGGCGCTGGCCGTCGGGCGGCTGGTGTTTTCGTTGGGCGTTTTCCTGTGGGGCCATTACCAACTCGGTCTGGATATGAGACATTTGCAGTCGTTGACATTCTTCACCACGATTCTCAGTTCGCAAGCCGGCGTGTATCTGTTGCGCGAGCGGCGGCACTTCTGGCAATCGCCGCCCAGCTGTTTTCTGGTGTGGAGTTCGTTGTTGGGTGTGGGCGTCACCTCGATTCTGTCCTGCGGCGGCCTGCTGATGCCGGCGATTGGCGCGCCGTTGCTGCTCGGCGTGGCGGGTGTCGGGCTGGTTTATTTCACGGGATTGGACTGGCCAAAGGTGTGGCTGTTCCGCAGGCTGGATTTGCGTTGAGGCGTGACGGTCCGCACGGCCGTTATTTTCCGGTTTTGTATGCTGGATTGTGCTATTGGTTAAAAACTGATTCGGGCCGCGTGTCAATTCCCGCCTCGGATGGATTTTGATCTGAAGGCGGCGAACATTTCTCCGTCCACGGACTACTGGCCAGAGCTGCGCGTTGTTTCTGCGATGGCTCCAAGCTTGAACAGCCAGCACCCAATCCCAGGCACATTGCCATGATCAGCCAATTAACCACCCATCGTTTCATAATGCTATAATCGCCAGACGTTCATGTTGTTTCATGCGCAAAATTACAATCAGCTAGTCCTGCCAGTAGGGCGGAGCTATTCGCAACTGGGAGTTTGGATATTTCTCCAACTGTCTTTCCACAAATCCGCTTGTTAGCAGGTCGTTGATCTCCGAATTAAGCATATTCTGGAATTCGAGTTCGTTGCGTTTGAACATATAGCAATTGCCAATGACTCGTAATGGCGCGTTTGGCTTGATGTTAACGATTGTTCCTGGATTTGATTCTAAAAGTTTCATCGCTTGGGACTTTTCCATGATGATTATGTCAGCCTTGTTATTGGTTGCGTCCAGGAAAGAAACCCCATGGTCAGTCATTCGGGGGAGGGCAACGCGCGTTGCGTTGGGAAATTGGGCTTTTGCGATCGCCTCGGCTGTGCTTCCAGCCACCATCGCGATACGAACATCCGGGGAATTAAACGCAGTCACGCGCATATTCTCGTTGAATTTTGGATCGTTCTTTCGCGCGTAAATGTAAAACGGACTGTAATAAAGCGGGCTGCTTAAGGTTGCGAATTTCGCCCGCTCGGGATTGGCCCAGACCGCGCTTCCAATCATGTCATAGCGGTCGTTTTCGAGTCCTTCAATCTGCGCCGCCCTGCCAACTTCTTCGGTCCATTCGACCGTCAGGCCCAGATTTTTGGCCGCTTCCTCCAATGTCTCGACGAAAACTCCCTTGAGCTTTCCGCTCTCGTCTTTGAAGCAACCCGGCGGATAAATGGTGTAGGCGGCTCGAATCTTGCCGGATTTCATCACCCGGTCATAAAGCGATACATGTTGCGGCGAGTTACCTGTCTCTGCGCCCTTTTGACCGGAAGAACCAAGAACCACCAGACACGTAAGGAATACAACGAGAGAAATTAACTGTTTAATTTTCATAAGATAAAAAATATTTCTCACTTGGCGCGGCCAAACCAAACTTACCTTGTTTTCAACGTCAGTCAGCCCGCCAGCCCACGGGATAGCCAATGGGTGCGCTGACCAGTTCCGTTTTCGCAACGCCCGTTGGAACTATCCATCCGTTGTCCAGGTGGACCCGGGTGGTTTGCCCGCCCTGAATCACCACAGGGACCTTGATCCAAACGTTACCATAACCTTTCGCCCGGGCTTGCACGATGTATTTCCCGGCCGGTAAAAATTCCGGACGGGGGGATTGGGCATAATGCCCGACGCTGTTCTCAATGTGCCGGACGAGTTTTCCGGACGTCTGGTAGATATAATAATCGCTGTGCTGATAGTAGCACGGATTGTTGCCTTCGCCATGTCCCTGCCAGGCGGAATAAACCAGCAACTGTCCCTTTGAACCCGTGCTGGAATAGCCCATGGGGTTGGGCCCCACCGGAGCGAGGGCGACTGGGGTGGAGGCGCATCCCATCATCAATGCAAATACTGCCGAGCTTAAGATGAGACCTGTCTTTTTCATAACATTTTTCCTTTCCATTGGGAGAGGTTCCGGGCGGGAGGCGCGAACCGGTTCGCGTCCTCGGAGGGAGACAGCCGTTTGGTCCATATTATCTTGGCCAAGGCATTTAGCTGTTGGCCTGATCTGGCTGAAACAGCGGCTTGGTGATGCCTCTCCGTTGTTTATATTTTATTAGACGGGTTGGAACATTAACGGTGAATGAAGCCAACATTAAAAATCGCAGTGCGCGCAAGTAAATGGTTGCCAAAGGAAACCAGAGCATATTAATATCTTTAGTTGATGAAACATAGTTTTCCATCGCCACCAGCCTCTCGAAACGGCCAGGCCAAAACTCCGGCGCAAGATTTGGATTTGGTCTGGATTCGATGCAAGGGTTACCGATGCATGGGCTATCGGAATTCAGAAGGCAAATGGATGAACTTTTATACCCATAAGAAATTAAGTGATTTTATTGAAGTAATTGGTTGATTCTTGAATTGTTGCCACTCGCGCCCTTCTCAAGGCTTCCAAAACCGATAATTCCCGCTTCTCCGGCCAATAGGATTGCCGCTTCTGCCAAACCGACGGCAAAGAAACGGTTAAGCGTCATGGCTTTTCTGAATGAATTTTAATCAATTGTTTACGTTCTTTTAATTAACGTATGGTCTATTCATTTGTCAAAGAGTTACAACTTATGCGAATCCTGCTTGTGGAAGATGAAAAGAAAGTAGCCGACATCATTGTGCGCGGCCTCAAGGCGGAGCGCTATGCCGTGGATGTCTGCCACGACGGCCAAAGTGGCTGGGAAATGGCCGATGCCTACAATTACGATCTCATCATTCTGGATTTGATGCTGCCTGGACTGACCGGCACGGAGATTCTCGAAAAAGTCCGGCGCAAAAATTCGCTGGTGCCGATTCTGATTCTCACTGCGCGTGACGGCATGGGCGACAAAATTAAAAATTTTGAAACGGGCGCGGACGACTACCTTACCAAGCCGTTTGCGTTTGCCGAACTACAGATGCGCATCAAGGCATTGTTGCGGCGCGGGCCGGTCAATCGTTCCAGCGTGTTGCGGGTGGGCGATTTGGAAATTGACCGCCTTTCGCAAAACGTGAAACGCGCCGGAAAAAAAATCGAACTTACCGCCAAGGAATACTCGCTGCTGGAATATCTGGCGACGCATCCGGGTCGCGTTTTTTCACGCACCATGATCATTGAGCATGTCTGGGATCAAAGCTTTCAGGGATTGACCAACATCGTGGATGTTTACGTGCGGCATTTGCGGGAAAAATTGGATGACGCGTTTCCGGTCAAACTGCTGCACACCGTGCGCGGCGTCGGCTACAGCTTGAGTGACGAGACGCAAGCATGAACACACGCTCCATCAGCTTCAGACTGGTCGCATGGTATGCCGGCCTGCTGACCGGCATTTTTATGCTGCTATGCGCGCTGTTGTATCTCGACTTGCGGCATTTTTTGGAAAACGACTTGCGCCAATCGCAGTCCCGCCGCACGCGCCAGATTGCCAATATTTTGCTTGCTCATGTTAAGCAAACCGGCGAACCCTATGTCGCCAGCCAGACGAAAAACTGGTATGCGCCGGAAATCAACGATCGCTTCATCCGGATCACGCGCGCCGATGGCACTTTGGTTTATGTTTCTGACGCGCCCAAAGACGGCAGTTTCGATCCGGCGGAAGTTCCTATTTTTCCGCCGTCGTCGCAAACGGAATTCTCCCGCAAATTGCAATTGTCGGGCAACAAAACCCTGCTCATCGCCGCGCTGAATTTCAAATCGTCCGGCAATCCCGCCTACCTTGTGGAATTCGGCGATTTGTTGGATCCGGTGGAAACGATGCTCAACCACTTGTTTTTGCAACTTGCCCTGGGTTTGCCGCTGGCGGTCGTCATCATCGCAGGTGGCGGCTATCTGCTGGTGCGGCGGGCCTTGACGCCGGTTGAACAAATCACGCGTGCCGCCGAGCGGATCACGCAGTACAATTTAAGCGAACGTTTGCCGGTCTCAAGCACCGGCGATGAATTGGAGCGGTTGTCCGTTTCGCTCAACCGCATGATTACCCGACTGGACGACGCCTTTCAAAATTCCAAACGGTTTGTCGCCGATGCCTCGCATGACTTGCGCACGCCGCTCACGATTCTGCGGGGGGAACTGGAAAATTTCGCCGCTGACCAGCGGTTTGATGCTGAATTGCGCGACCGCATCGGCAGTATGTTGGAGGAAGTCGTGCATTTGGGCAAAATTGTGGAGCAATTGTTCACACTCTCACGGCTCGACGCCGGCGAAGCGCAAACCGAATGGACACGCTTCGATTTGAGCGAACTGGCCAAAACGACTGCCGAACAAATGAGCCTGCTGGCCGAGGACAAAGGCATTTCCATTTCCTGCGACGTCAGCCAGCCGATGCCGGTAAAAGGCAACCATGTGCGGCTCAAGCAGGTTGTCGTGAATCTACTCGACAACGCCATCAAATACACGCCGGAAAACGGCGCGATTCATTTGCGCGTTCGCGCCGTCAACGGCCACGCTGTGCTGGAAGTTGAAGACAATGGCATCGGCATTCCGCCCGAGGCGTTGCCCCATGTCTTCGAGCGGTTTTACCGTGTGGATCAGTCCCGTTCCGCCGATTCCGAAAGCGCGGGACTTGGGCTTTCCATCGTCAAATCCATTTGCACCGCGCACGGCGCGGAAGTGGGAGCGCAAAGCGCCGTTGGCAAAGGCAGCCGGTTTCGCGTCAAACTGCCGTTGTTCAGTAAAGGCAACATTTCCTGAACGATATATGAAATTGAATCTTGTCAACCGGCTTGAGGCGCTTCAATCCACCTTGAAACTGCGGTTGCTCGGCGTGTTGGCAGTGATCTTGATCGGGGCCGGCGGCGGCGCGTTTTGGTTGCTGCGCCACGCACGGGCTGAAGCCGGAGCCGCCGACACCGCGGCCATGTCGGTCGTGCCGACCGTGGCGGTGGCGAAGGTCGGCCGGGAAGACCTGTACCAGGAAATCACCATTCCCGCGGAGTTCCGCGCGTATGAAGAAGTTGCCCTGCACGCCAAGGTTTCCGGTTACGTGGATAAGATGAACGTGGATTTTGGTGACAAGGTCAAGGCCGGCCAGCTTCTGGCCACGCTCGAAGTGCCCGAGTTGCAAGATGAATTGCACAACGCGATCGCCACGGAGCAGAAGGCCGAGGCCGATTACACCAATGCCAACCTGATTTATATGCGGTTGACGGCGGTGAACCGGGATCATCCCAATCTGGTCGCCCAGCAGGATCTCGACACCGCCGAAGCGAACGACCACACGACCGCCGCTGCCATTGCCGCGGCCAAGGCCGACCGGGAGAAATATCAAACCTTGGTGGCCTACACGAAAATCACCGCACCGTTCGATGGTGTCATCACGCATCGCTATGCCGATCCTGGTTCACTCATCCAAGCCGGCACTGCCTCGGATACCCAGTCCATGCCCTTGGTGCGCGTCTCGGACAACTACCTGTTGCGGCTGGATTTCCCCGTCACTGTGGACTACGTGAAGGACATCGTGCTCAACGCCCCGGTGGAAGTGCGCGTGGAATCGCTGGGAGGCAAAACGTTCACCGGCAACATTTCACGTTTCACCCACGAGGTGGATGACAATACCCGGACCATGATCACCGAAATCGAGGTCCCCAACCCGGATCTGGAACTGGTGCCGGGGATGTATGCCACGGTGGTATTGAAGGTGGAAAAACGTTCCCAAGCCTTGGCCATTCCCACCGAAGCGGTTGCCGGTGGCAAAAAAAATACTGTCTATGTCGTCACCCCCAATCATGAAATTGAGGAACGCACCGTGACGCTGGGTCTGGAGACACCGGACAGATATGAGGTGCTTTCCGGCCTGAACGAAGGCGATTTGGTGGTGATGGGCAACCGCAGCCAGTTTCAACCCGGTCAAAAAGTGGACCCCAAATATATCAAGATCGCCTCCGCCTTATGAACATTGAGATCAAACCCTTCATTCACCAGACCCGTTTCACACCACAACTGGTCTGGCGGCCGTTAAAGGAAAAGTTCCGCCTGTCGAAATCCTGTCGCTACGCCTGGTTGACCGACCGACGCCAAGAAACAAATCGCAGACCGGCTGAAGCCACCAATTTATTTTGAGCATGAATGCCACTTTAACCCCGGAACAACTCGAAACCTTGGGCCAGTTGGACGCCTGTACCGTGGCCAACGCCATTGAGACATTTAAAGAACGGCTGCGCAACGAAGGCTTTGCTGACGGTTCCATCCGTTGCCTGTTTCCACAGTTCAAACCGATGGTGGGTTACGCGGCCACGATCAAAATCCGTGGTTCCGCGCCGCCGATGGCGGCAGGCCATTATCCCGATCGCACCGACTGGTGGGACTACATTCATTCGCTGCCGGCACCGCGGGTGTTGGTGGTGCAAGATGTGGCCACGCAGGCGGGTCTGGGTTCATTGCTGGGAGCGGTGCATATCAATATTCTTCATGCTCTGGGTTGCGTGGGTGCGGTGACCAACGGTTCCGTGCGTGACATCCCGGCGGCCGAGAGC
>Ga0181530_10001299_pt1 | contig 31613 bp, 24 predicted proteins | sample PEATcosm2014_Bin_42_FD_119769 | JGI IMG/M metagenome (GOLD analysis project Ga0181530, IMG submission 119769) | Peatland microbial communities from MTU Mesocosm Facility, Houghton, MI, USA - PEATcosm2014_Bin10_60_metaG | ecosystem: Environmental > Terrestrial > Soil > Wetlands > Peat | place...
CGTCTGGCTGACCATCGGCAGATTGAATTCCACCGGGTCTTCCACCGTGCTGATGCTCATGTTGATGCCGTCGCGTTGCATGATGTAACAAAGCGCCGAATACATCGTGCTCGTTTTGCCCGAGCCGGTGGGGCCGGTGAACAGGAGCAGGCCGCTCGTCCGCTTGAGCAGGCGCAACAGCCCTTGCAGCGTCGAATCCTCAAAGCCGAGCGTGTTCAAATCAAACCGCCGGTCTCTGGGGTCGAACAGCCGCACGACAATTTTCTCGCCGCGCGTCGTGGGGAAAATAGAAACGCGCAACTGCACGCCGTCCAGTTCCGGCCCGCCGATGGCCGTGCCGTCCTGCGGCATCCCGGCCTGGTAGGTGACCAGGTTGGACATCACCTTGAAACGCATCGAGATTTTATCCATCAGTTCGAGCGGCAGATGCGCCACCTCGGTCAGCACGCCATTGACGCGGGCGCGCACCTCGATGGCCTTTTCCCACGGCTCGATATGCAGATCGCTGGCGCTGAGTTTGATGGCGTCCTGCACCATGCAGTTGACCAGCACGATGATTTCCGGTCCCTGCGCGGCGACCGATTCGGATTGGAGGTAATTGGTGGTATAGCTCATAACGATGGGAAGAAACTCGCGGGACGATGGAGCGTCTGCTGATTGAGCATGGGTGGATTAGAACAAAACCCGAAGCCGGTTGGCAAGCCTCCGCGTTTGGAGTCTTGCCCCGCGTTTGCGGGTTCAATGTTGAATGTTGAATGTTGAGCGTTGAGTGCAACTCTCGGAGGGCCGGGTTATACGTTTCCGCCATTGTTAATAACTGTTCCTTGACCCCAAAACACGCGGTTGAGTGGCTTGCAAGACCGGAGCGATGGACCTGCTTTCCGACCGTGAGATCGAAGTCTTTCAGCTCGTCGGTCGCGGCCTGAATTCGCGGGAAATTGCCGGACAACTGAACCTTGGGTCCACCACCGTGGACAGCTACCGGGCCAGGATCAAGGAAAAGCTGGGAATCAAAAATGCCGCCGGACTTTACCAGCGCGCGGCGCAATGGCTGATCCCGACCACCCGGTGAAGGCGTTCCTGCAGGAATATCAAACCCTGTTCGGTATCCTCCCAGGATTTCCTTTGCCTTATCATGTTTCGAGCCTGTGCAGAAATCCGAACAATACAAGTCGAAATAATTTTCTCATCGGAATCCGCCGCGTTTCATTTATCCGCCAATCGGCAATTGAATCTCGGTCAGATAATTTTTCGGGTTGCCTTTGAGAATGATGCCTGGCCCTTTAACATAAACTTCGCGCGTCGGCAGCGAGATTTTGAGCTTCCTTTCGCTCGCTTGTTTCAAAATCTTAGCATAGCTGCGTCCCAACTGATCATAAAGCCCGCGATGGATTAGTGTCAGACAACGACCGCCCGGCAGCGTGCGGATGGAGACGCCATCAACCCTTACTTCTTTACGAATGGGAAAGCATGGCTCGAAATCCGCGTCACCGTCGCGATACTCGCCATCGTAGTAGAGACAGAACGCCTTACCGCAAATGTGGCGTCCGATCGATTTGCCAAGCCGCGAAAAGCCCGCACCGCAATCACTGTATTTGCCCTTCATACGCAGACCCGCAATCAACAACGGCTCAATGGTCTTTTCTTCAACCGAAAAGGTGTCGCCTTCCAAAAATTGCTTGGCTGCTTTTTCAGTCGCGATGATTTCGTTGAGTGAACGAACAATGTCGCGATCCTCCTGAATTCGTTGCTGAAGCACATTTCTTTGCCGTTCCAAATAATTCAGGATGTCCGCCTCATCATCGCACTCGCCCAGCACGGCGGCGATATCCTCGATGGAAAACTCCATCTGGCGCAGCCGCATGATAATCCGCGCCTTTTCAATTTTACTCGTGTCGTAAAAACGATAGCCGGTCGTTTCGTCCACCGAACTCGGAATGAGAATTTTCTTTTCGTGATAAAACCGCAGCGTCTTCACGGACAAGCCAGTGACCTGCGAGAACTCGCCAATGCTATATGAAGTTTTCATAATCATCATGGTTTAGGCCCTCCAGCAAGGGGAGAGTCAAGCGACTTTTTTCGTGCGACGAACCGCATCTTCGGAAATTCAAGGTGTTTTCCTGCATCGCATACGGCTCAGGCAGCTCGATTTTTGTCGCGTGGTCCCTCAGCTTGAGCAAGTTTGCAGCCGGACAAACTCAGCCTCCCCCTTTCAACTTCTGCGCGATGCTGGTTACCTGCTCCCGGCCGGATACAAAATATTCGCCCGACAGATCGCTAACCAAGGGTAGAGCAATTGAAAAGCTATCACGCCGCCTGCCTCCAATCCCGCTGGGGACTGTGGGTTGGCAGCGAAATGATCGCGCTTGAAAAAGAACAAGACCCTGCCAGCGCAAAACGCGAACCATTTCCCATTTCAACGCCGAGGCGATGGAGGACAGGCACAGTGAGATTATTATTCTGCTGCAAACTCCAACCGGCTGCGTCCAGCCAAAACGCCGTCACGGTGTCCGGTTCAGGGCGAGACGATGCGGTAGAAGCATTGCGGATAATTGGTTGCGCCCAGATCGGTGAATTGATACTGGCCGGGCGAACACTGGATCACCGGGGCGAGCCTGGTCCAATCGGGCAACGGCAGGGCGAGATTGGTGGTGGCCAGGACGGTGAAGTCCGCGTTGGTCACGCTGCTGAAGGTGAACTGGAAGCAACGGGCGCCGGCGGCGGCGATCCAGGTGGAATTCCTCAGGAGCGGGGGATGGTTGGCGGGCGCCCACTGGGCCTCGACCGCGCCGATGTCCACGTGCGCGCCGGAGCAGCGCGGGTAACCGCGCTGGTCGGTGGCCAGAAAGTTGGTGACGGCATCATCGCCGGCATCAATGGCGGGCGAACCGAACAGGGGGAGCATGGTCAGGGTGGGACCCCCGTTGTTGGCCAGCGGGCCGAGCTTGGGGTTGGTGTTGAGCTGGTCGTTGGTGGCGGTCAGGAAGCCGCCCCCGGCATCGCTGCTGAGATTGTAACCAGCCGAGGTGATGGTGCCCGAGGTGTTGTAAATGTTTCCAGCCGCGACTCCGCCGTTGTTGAGAATGGTGTCGCCGATCTGCACCGTCGCGCTGCCACCCCCCCGGCCGTCGTTGAATATGCAGCCGCCCCCGCCCCCGTAGGTCGAGTTGCTGCTGAAGGTGCTGGCGTTGATCGTCACCGCCGCGCTGCCACCAGAACTGTAGTTGTAGAGGCCGCCGCCGCCGCTGTAGGAGGCCGGGTTGCCACTGAAGGTGCTGGCGTTGATCGTCACCGTCGCACTGCCACCAAAACTGCAGTTGTAGAGGCCGCCGCCTTCGCCGTAGACGCTGCTGATGACGCCCGAGTTGCCACTGAAAGTGCTGTTCAGCACGCTGAGCGCACCTTGACCGTTGTAGATGCCGCCACCGTAGGCGGCCGAGTTCGCGCTGAGGGTACCGTGGCTGACGGTCATCGTCACGCCCGGGCTGTTGTAAATTCCCCCGCCGTACTGGGTCGTACGGTTGTTGGTGACGACGCAATTGTTGATCGTGATACTGCTGCCGGCGCCGCCCCCGGCGTAGATGCCCGCACCGTTCAGGCTGGTGTTGCCATTGGCAATCGTCAGCCCGCTGATCGTCACATTGGTGCCGGTGACGTTGAACACGCGGGAGGCGTTGTTGCCGCTGACCGTCAACGCAGCGGGGCCGGGCCCGAGGACAATCACGCTGTTAGAGACGTTCAGTTGGCCGCTGGTCAACGTGATCGTGCCAGTGACGGAAAAAGTGATGGGATTGGCGTTCGTGGCAGCGGCCAGGACTTGACGCAACGAGCCCGGTCCGCTGTCAGCGGTGTTGGTGACGGTGATGCATTGCACCTCAAATGCCCCGATGTCGCTACCATCGCCGCCCGGGGCATTCGGGTAGCCTGGCAGAATAACCGGGCGCGGGAGACCACGCTGGTCGGTGTTGAGCGCCAACGCCGGAATGGCGTCGCGATTGCCCTGGTCAATGGCCGGGCTGCCCGGCAGCAAGGCGCACGTCCGAGTCGGGCCGCCGTTCTCCTGCAACGGGCCGAGCTTCGGGTCGGTGTTGAGCAGGTCGGTGGCATTGGTCAAATATCCGCCCCCATCATCGCTGCTCAGATTGTAACCGGCTGATTTAACCGGGCCCGAATAATTGTAGATGTTTGCCCCTGCGGAGCCGGCGCTGAAAATGGTATCCGCTATCTCGACACTGCCGGTGCCAGCGTAGTTATTATTGAAGATGCCGCCACCGCCGCTGCCCCCAGCCGAGTTGCCGCTAAAGGTGCTGGCGTTGACGGTCAGCGTCGCACTGCCGGATTGGCCCCAGTTGAGAATGCCACCGCCGCCCTCATAGGCTGAGTTGCTGCTGATGGTGCTGGTGTTGAGCGTCATGGTCGCATTCCCACCGGACCCGCCGTCGTTGTCAATGCCGCCTCCGACCCCGGCCGAGTTGCTGCTCAACGTGCTGGCGACGACGGTCAGCATTCCGTTCTGGTTGTAAATACCGCCGCCGTTCCCGCTCTGCGCGCTATTGCCGGCGAGGGTGCAATTGGTGATGGTCAGCATCACGCCGGCGTTGTTGCAGATGCCGCCGCCGCTCTGCGTGGTGCTGTTGTTGGTGACGATGCAATTGTTGATGGTGACGACGCTACCAGGGCTGCCGCCGGCGTTGATGCCCGCGCCGTTCAGGGGGCTTTGGCCATTGGCAATCGTCAGCCCGCTGATTGTCACGTTGGTGCCGGTGACGTTGAACACTCGCGAGGCATTGTTGCCGCTCACCGTCAATGCACCGGGGCCGGGCCCGAGGACGGTCACGCTGTTGGAAACGTTGAGTTGGCCGCTGGTCAACGCGATCGTGCCGGTGAGGCCGCTGGCGTCGATGATGTCGCCGGTCGCGGCGCCGGCCAGCGCGGCACGCAGCGTGCCCGGACCACTGTCGGCGGTGCTCGTGATTAGCAGCGGCGAACGGACGAACGTGACGATACTCAAAGGCGGAAGCGTGTAGGTGAACGATGAGCCGCTGACCGCAACCGGAGTCTGATTCGAGAGCGACATCGTGGCGGAAGTAATCCACGGCGTGATGCCGAAAACGCCCGTCACGTTGGTGAGGTTGAAAACCTGGATGACGTTCGATAATCCGGAATTGATCGCCACGATGGCGAAGTTCGGCGAAGTGGAATCTTGGTAGGCGCTGATTTGGGCCGAACTGCTGTTGGTGGCGATGTTGATGCGGTAATAATCCGGCCGGACAAACCGGGCAAATTGTCCCAGAGCATACATCCGTTTGGCGGGAATGCCGTTGGTATCGACCAAAGCTGCGTTGTCGCTACCAGCGGGTACCAGCCACCAATAATGCCAGGCATTCGCCTGAGCCGCCGTCATAAACAGATGAATCCGTCCAGCCCAATAGATCGCATTGGTGATGCTGCCGTCGTAGCTCCCACCGAGTTGTGAAACCTCCGTTTCCCACACGGCCTTCCCGCCAACCGAAAGAGTGGAAGGCGTCGAGGTGTCACCGATCACGTTGTTAGCCACGTAATTGTGATCGGCGATAATGCTGACGTCTGCCGCAGAGTTGGTGTCATTCAGTGTCGGCCCCATCAAGTTATGCGGGTCTGTCCAATTCTGGCTCTCGGGGATGATAATTTTGGTGGAACCCACGCCCTCGGCTGCCAGCGCACTATAAAGGTTGGTGACGAAATCATGAATCTGGGCGCCAGTCCATTGGCAGGCCTCGTACGTGGTCACATCCGCGTCCGGTTCGTTTTGAACGGAGATGGCGTAGAGGTTGATGCCCTGGCTTTTCATGCTGGCGACATAATTGGCCAGTTGGCTGGCGTAGTTCACGTTGGTAATATTGTTTCCGCTGCCGAGATAGCTGCCCCCGTCTATTCCGCCGTTGGTGGCCTGGTCGCTATCATAGATGTCGTTAATGCTTTTAAACCCCGCGGCCGGAGTCCACGGCGTGCTCCAGACTCGCGCCCCGCGGGCCTGCGCCATCTGCATGATGCCGGTTTCCCAAGTGCTGGCCGCGTCCGAGGCGGAAGTGGAATTGGCGTAATCGATGTGGTTGCGCAACAGCGAAAGACCAACGCCGGTGAAAGGGAAATTCGTCATGCCATCGAAGGAGGTGCCCGTCCCATTGTTCGTCGAGAAAAACATATCGGCTTGGCTGGTTGTCCAATTGCCGTCCCAGGCCGACGACGCGCCGAAGCCGTCGATGCGCTGGAAGACAGTCGCCCGATCCACAGTACACGCCCCGTTGGTGGTGGCGGTGAATGGCGGCTGCACCACGAGATCGTCGATATAATAGGAGGCAGTCGCACTGGACTCCACTTGCGCATACAACGTCAGCGTCGAGAGTGTGCCTGAATAGTTGAGCGTGAATTGCCCGGCGAGCTGCGTCCAGTCGTTCGTGGAGACCGAACCGGCAGCGATCGTCGGATACGTCGTCCCGTTCCCATCCACCTGTTTCATGGTCAACCACATGGTCTGGCTTGGGCCACTGACCAGCCGCACCCAGACCGAAACATTGTAGGTCTGGTTTGACTGCATAACTCCTTCAAACGATTGGGCGATGCCCATATAGGTGGCGGTGCGGTCCGTCACCAGGCCGGCGTAATTGCCCGAATGAACCTGATTGGTCTGGGCCGAGATCGTCGGCGAGCCGAAAGCGAACCAGCCGCTCGTGTCGCCGGTTTCAAAACCTGGATTCGTAGCAAGGTTTTGCGCACCAGCAATCGTGGCGCACAGCAACACCAGACACGCGGCGGCAGTGATGAGTGAGGTGAGTTTGGTTTTCACAATGTCAGGTTCGGGGTTGTTTGAGGATTGTTAAATGTGCAGGAGCGGCTGTGTGGAAGACGCCGACGTGACAGAAGACGGGCGCAGTATAAGCTTGGGGCGCCCGCGGGGAGCAGTTCGCGCGGGTGCAACCCAAAGGCGGCCACCCGGTGACTTCTTTCAGGCTGGTCTCGACTGCCGACTCACTCAACTCTTCGCGCGGCCGGTTCGGCTCTGAGCCTTCTTCTGAGGTTTCTGAGTCCATCGCGGGCAAAACGTGTCTTGCCGAGTCGCATGTTTCACGACTTCAGCCCTCGCTGCAACGCATCCGCCGGACACAATGATTCAGCAGCGAAGAGAAGGTCTGGCAGGAGGTCAGACGCCCATCTTGAGCGGCCCATCATGTCTGACGATCCGTCGCAGTGTTAATACTGCTTTCCCTTTTTGTCGGGTGGCGATACGACCACCCGGTTGCCCTCCAAGAGCGTCAGTGCCCTCGGACTCCATACCAGCAGTCAGAGCCTAGCAACAACCGGAACTGTTGTCACGAACTTCTTTGAACAATTTTGATGGATGAGTTGGCGGACCAGTGCTAAAACTTATATGGCTGAGGGACTATGCCGCGAAATATGTTCTGCCTCAGCCGCATACCACAATCCGCCCATTCCCGGCCGAACCGCCGACTACAGCCCTGAATCCGGCAAGACCTGGGCCACCTTTGTCCCTTCCGGAAACGTGCCGCCGCCAAAGGGCATCTCACTCGCCCGCCCGCCGGACCGGCCTAAGCCGCCTCGAAAGGAGCCAACCTAGCAGGGTGCTGAAAAAGCCATGCATTTGAAAATTGACCCTCAAATTCATTGGGAAATTCGCATATTTTTTGGTCAAAAAAGAGTTTTTCAGCAGCCTGCTAGTGGCATGGATTCACAATCTGACACCGGAAACTAGACGTGGCCCGTCAGACGCATACAAAGTAATCGCTCAAGCAGCTTGAATAAATCAGCATCCGCTCAAACTTGGGCTTCAGTTTTCAACTTCTGAGCCGGACCAGTATCCGTATCCCCCCCAACCAGATATCTTTAATCTTCCCATTCAAGCGCGGAAATCGTGCCCCAAACCAGGGCAGCCATGACCGAGAGCACCAGCACCCACGGCATCAACACTTGAGAGTCGAGCGAAAGCAATGCTGACGAATCAGGAACCGGCAAATTACCCCACGGCAACCACAAAACCGCCAGCACCGAACCAATCGCCACGGCGCTGAGCAGGAGAACCGGACGCAGCCAGGCGCGGCGGCGGCGCGGCAAGGCGGCCACGACCCGCGCCGTAAAGCCGTTATCTTCAATGTATTTGTCCTGCTCGCGCAGCCAAGCGTCGAGCGGATCGTTGGTTTCAGGCGGATTCATAATTTTTATAGGCCAGCGACAGTCGCCGCCTCAATTTTTCCTTCCCGCGCAGGATGTTGGTTTTGATCGTGCCCGGCGGGCAATCCAAAACCTGCGCGGCTTCTTTGTGCGACAAACCATTCTGGCAGCAAAGCACCACCGCCGCCCGCTCATTTGAATTTAACAGATTCAACGCCTCGGTCAAATCGAGGCGCAGATGGCTGTCGCGGGCGGCTGCCGGTTTTTCCGATGCCATCATGGCTTCGTCCACCTCCCCCCAGGCCAGTTCCTTTCGGCGACGGCTGGCCATGCGAAATTCATTGTAGGCGATGCCGAACAGCCACGTCGAGAAACGCGCGCCGCCGCGATACGTGTAAAGTTTCTGCCACGCCTTCAAAAAGGTTTCCTGCGCCAGGTCATCGGCCAGATGCGCATCGCCACGCGTCATGCGCGCCAGGAAGGCGCGCACGGGCGATTGATGGCGCCGCACCAGTTCGCTGAAGGCATTCTGGTCTTCGTGCGACAGGACGCGGGCAATGAGATCGGCATCGGTGAAGGACACGGGTCAGGGTTTGGGTGGTTGATCATTGCTTTTATCTTTTCTTTCCACAAACCAGACAATCAGGAACGCAGCACTCATAAACAAGAAAATCCATCCCGCAACACAATCTCCCCAGTTTCTGAAGCAGTTTATTAACAGCGCAGTGCCAACTCCCATAAAAATCAAGCCGCCGAGAAGATGGCGATTGCGAGATTGGCCATGTTGAAGTTGCGCAAGCAGTTCGGGAGTGATAGGCACACCCTTTTCCACCATCGCACGCAATGTTTCGTGCAGTCTTTTGCTCCGGCGTTCCCTAGCATAGAGACCCATAGCGATAATCACCACGGGCATGCCAAAAATAGTCACTATTGCTACAATATCCACCACTGGATTTTTCCCCTCGGTCGCTTGAAAATGAATATGAGGAAGACCAGTATTGTCAGTGTGGACGGAGGAAGATTCACTGGACTTCTTTTGCGCCTGGGTTCCAGCCGCAGCAACTGCATGGGATGCCAGAGTGCTGTTGGTCGCAGCCACAATACCGGCTGTACCGTTTTCGGCGGGCGCGTTGGTCTGTGCTCGCAGCGGCACGATGGCAATGGCGGAAAAAAGAATTGCCGCGAAAAATTTGGTTGATGCGATTTTCATATTCATTAATTTCGTTTTGAACTGTTCACAGGTGAGATGCTGTGAGCAGCCCCTTTGGATTCAAAATTATTGCGACTTTCAATTAAAACCCCGCCAACATCCCATCGTAAATAAACTCTTATTTCTTCATCTCTAAAACCATCCTCCATCCCGCTCTGAAACTTTAATCCGGTCGTTCCGCCTTCGCTAGAGCATTCCTATCATGTGGTCCATTTGGGCGCAAATGCCCGAATCAATGCCCTGGCCGCCTGGCGGGTTTTCCAGACAGCGATGTCCAGGCCGCGGTTGCACGCGACGAGCACGGCAAAGTCAATTTCGGGTGCGATGAACGCGACGGAGTGCGACATTCCGTTGCTTCCGCCGTGACAGATACGGCGGCCGGTGTCTCCAGGCCGGGTGCCTTTTGCCCAACTGGCTGGGCTGATAAACCCTCCGGCACAGTAAGTCACGGCGGGTGCGGCATCACTAGTGCACAGGAAGATTATCCCGCGCATTACCCACCCCTTAGAATAGATTGTGGCGGGTGCGACCGCGTGCAATTCCGCAAATGTATCCAGCTTGAGCAGCGCGGCCTGGCAATGCGGATTGGCTGGATCTCCGCGCAAATGGAGCCCGATAAATTTTGCCCAATCGGTAATCGTCATGTGTGCCATGCCGGCTGGGCCGTAGTACAATGGGAATTGCGCGGCAGGGCTGCCCGGGTCAATCGGTTTGCCAACGACCGAGGAGTGGCCCCAGGGTTGATCGGTTTTATCAGCGGCGCCCGGCGGCCCGAATCCGCCCGTGCTGATGCCCAGTGGCTGAAACAGTCGTTCGCGCATCAGGTCTTCCCACGCACGACCGGTGAGGTGTTCCAGCACTGCCCCCGCGAGAATGTAGCCCTCATTGGAATACCAGAATTTGGTGTTTGGAGGGATTCCTGGCGGGCGCGAAAGGGCCTGCCTCGCGATTTCCAGGCGTTGCTGCGGCACGGTTCCCAGCCGCGCTCGAGGGGGCCGCATCAACTCGCGGCCGCTGCGCAAGCTGGCGTAGGGTGCGCGCATAAGGTTAAACACCCGACCTAGACCGTCCGGGTCCAAGGGCAAGCCGGCGCGGTGTGCGAGAACCTGCCGCATTGTCACTTTCTCCCACGCCGGGTGCATGGGCTTGACCGTGTCGGCAAAAAGTTCGCCCAATGTGGTGGTCCAATTCAGCCTGCCTTCCTCGACAAGCATCGCGACGAGCGTCGCGGTCATGGCTTTGGTGCAGGAATTAAGGAGAAAGCGATCATCAAGCGTGATGCGCTCGGCGGTCCCTCGCTTTCGAACCCCGGCGGCACCTTGGGCGATGATGCGCTCGCCCCGCAGAACGGCGGCGGCCATGCCGAAACGTTCGCCTCCCCTGCCGAGTATCGCTTGCAGGATGGCATCAACATTGACCGGGGCGTTGTCCTCCTCGGATGAACCCGGAGGTCTCGATAGATCGGGCTTTGACGCTTCAATCATGTTATATCGCGGTCGGATCGGACTCGGAACCGGGACTGCATCAACATCTCTTGGAGTCCAGCAGGAGAATGTGGTCAATCCACCAGCCCACAAAGTGTTCGAACCGCTAGTTTCGTTTTACCGGCTATCGGGCTGCGAAGCAACAAGACAGTGACTTGGCACCCGACTCAACATTATCAGGTGCCCATTGAGGCTTGCCCTTGTGCGCTTTGACTGCATAAATTCTTGCTCGCGCCAATGCAAAAATTCCAACGCACGACGATTTTCTTTCTGTTATTTCTTTGCCTGCCCTCGATTTGGGCGGCGGAAACACCGCTGGAAAAGGCCGACGCGTTGCTGGCTGGATTGATTGAGACCAACGACCCCGGCCTGGCGGTCCTGGTGGCGCAGGACGGCAAAATCTTGTTTGAAAAGGGCTGCGGCCTGGCCGACCAGGAACATCATGTGCCCGTCATCCCGCAAACCACCTTCCTCATCTGCTCGGTTACCAAGCAATTTACGGCGTCGGCGATTTTGAAACTGCAGGAAGAGGGAAAACTGAGCGTCAAAGATAAATTGTCCAAATACATCCCGGATTTTCCGCGCGGGGACGAGGTCACCCTGCGCCAATTGCTGACCCACACCTCCGGCATCCACAATTACAACGAGGACCCGGGATTCTTTGACCGTGCGACCAACGACACCACCGGGGCCTTCATCGAGGCGATGAAGAAGGAACCTTATGATTTCGACCCGGGGGCGAAATGGAGTTACGTCAATTCGGGCTACCTGGTGCTCGGTTACATTGTGGCGAAGGTGTCGGGGCAAACTTACGGGGATTTTCTGCGTGAGAATTTCTTCCAGCCGCTGGGCATGACCAATACCGGCGTTTACCGCGCGCAGCTTGCTCTGCCGCACGAGGCGCTGGGCTACAGCCTGGGCACGAACGGCTTCGAGCCGGCGCTGAACTCGCACCCGTTGTGGTTCGGCGGCGCGGGCGCGCTCTACTCCACGGTGGAGGACCTGTATCGCTGGAACGAGGGCATCTTCAACGGCCGGGTGCTGGGCGCGGCCAGCCTCAACGCGGCATTCACTCCGGTCAAGGAGTATGAAGAGCAGGTCAATTCGGACAGCGGCTACGGGTTCGGCTGGGAAGTCCGGCACGCCCGCGGGTTGCGGGTGATTTGGCACGAGGGCGGCCTGCCCGGTTTCCGCAGCATGCTGCTGCGGGTGCCGGATGAAAAATTGACCGTGGCCATCCTGGCCAACGCCGGGCCGGACAGACCGAACGCCGACCCCAAGCTCCTGGCGCGGCAACTGGTGGAAATTTTCCTGGCGGACAAGCTCGCACCCCTGCCCATCGTTAACACGAACATTTCGCCAAAGTCTTATGACGCCCTGACGGGTCCTTACGAACTCACGGGAGCGATCATGACTATCAGCAGACGCGGCCCGCACCTGTTTGTGCAGGTCGGCGACGAGCTGGAAGCGGAATTATTTCCCGAGTCCGACATCAAGTTTTTTTCGAAAACGGGCACACAAATCACCTTCGTGAAGGACGGCAGCGGCAAGGCTGTCAAACTAATCTTCCACACATACGGCGGCATCGGCCTAGTCGCCCCGCGGGCGAAGGTGGATCCGGCGGTTTACGACAGCCTGCTCGGCAAATTCGACTGCGGCGACGGCGTCGTGGATGGCGGAGGCCGTCCGGTTGGTGCACTGACGGTGACGCGCGAAGGAAACCGTCTCTTCGCGCAATTTACCGGCCAGCCTAAGTTCGAAATTTTTCCCAAGTCCGAAACCGAGTATTTTGGGAAGGTGGTGGATGCACAAATCACCTTTGTGAAGGACGCCACGGGCAAGGTGACCAAGGCCATGCTCCATCAAGGCGGCACGATCGTTGACGCGCCAAAAATCCAATGACCAGATGCCACCGCCCGCTTTCACACCCTGGAACTCGATTGGCTTTTGAACCACGTTATGGTTAACGACTAACCAACAATTTCAAGCGGCGCGAGCAACCGGATTCGGTTTGGCCGTAGCTTTGATCCAGGGCGCTGGCGTAAACAATCTGATTTCGGTGAACTGGCCTGCCTTTCCAGCGAATTCATTCCGTCTCCGGCCCAGGCCGCCGATCCGTATCCGTCCGACGGATCACGTCTGCTGCAAAAAAAGACTGTTCGCTCTTCGATTTGGCGGTCATGTATAGAGTGAATGATGAATGAGGACATGGAACTGTTGCGGGACTATGTCGTTCGCCAGTCCGAGCAGGCGTTTGAGACGCTGGTGGCCCGCCATGTCAATCTGGTTTATTCGGCGGCGGTGCGGCAGGTGCGCGACCCTCATTTGGCCGAAGACGTGACGCAGACCGTGTTCATTATTCTGGCGCGCAAGGCGGGCACGCTCGGCTCCAACACGATTATTCCAAGCTGGCTGCACCGCACGGCCGGTTATGCCGCGGCTGCGGCCCTGAGAACCGGGCGCCGCCGCGCGCTACGTGATCAGGAGGCGCAGATGCAATCCCAATTGAACGAATCGGAAGATGAAGCGTGGCTTCAAATCGCCCCGCTGCTGGACATGGCGATTGCCCGATTGGATGAAAAAGACCGGCACGCCATTGTGCTCCGGTTTTTCCAGAACAAGAGTTTAAGTGAAATCGGCTCGGCTCTGGGCGCGAGCGAAGACGGGGCGAGAATGCGCGTGAACCGCGCCTTGGAGAAATTGCGCCGATTTTTTGTCAAACGTGGAATTGCTTCGACCCCCGCCATCATCGCCGGGGCGATTTTCGCCAATTCCGTTCAGGCCGCGCCGGCGGCGCTGGCAAAATCGGTGGCTGCCGTGGCGGTTGCCAAAGGCGCGACGGCCAGCATTTCAACCGTAACCCTCATCAAAGGAGCATTGAAAATCGTGGCCTGGACAAAAGCAAAAACGGCGGTGGTCGTTGGAGTGGCGGCTCTTTTGACCGTTGGCACAACGACCGTTATTCTTCACGAGTACCGCAACCACCCCTTTTCATCCACCAGGGAGTTGTCGAGCGAGGTGGAAGCGCAATACGCAAGTTATACGGGCAGTACGCCGGAACAAGGCGCCAAGACTTTTTTGGAAGCCGTTGGCCGGGAAGATTGGACGGAAGTCGCCAAGTTTCTGCCAGAAGAAACTCGAAATTCTCCTGGTGGCGAAGCCTGGAATGAATATGCCGGACTGCAAGTCCTCAGTCTGGGCAAACCATTTACCGGCTGGATCCATGGCGACAAATTAAGCGGCGTCTTTGTACCTGTCAAAATCCGGCTTAAGAATGGTAAAGTCAAGACATCGCAATTGCAGGTAGTGTCCTAATTTGAAATCATACTGCATTGTCTCCCCAATTGCCACAGCCTTTGAAAGTTAAAAGTCCTATGATAAGCCCAAAAATTAAAGCAGCAATCTTCCAGTTCCGCCATAAATTGATCCCAATCCAGAAAAGGGATGGAATGATAATCAAACAGAGGGACACATTAAGAAAAAATTTTAGACGATGTGACTGATACCATTGCCGCAATTCATTCAGGTAATGGTGTTTCATTTTTTCTTCTTCACATCTTTGACGATTTGAACCCGCACGGCAGTTTCGGATGAAACGACTGGCGGGATTTCCAGCACGGCAACAAACCGTGTGCGCTCATCGTTAGGACCGTCTAAATGGCTCCATGCGTAACAGCGTTTGGCCTTGGGATGGCCATGCAGATCAAAAACCTCAACGTCTCCCTGCCAGACGGTTTTGCCCCGAAAAATTTCATGGACGGGAACAGTTTTAGAATATGTTGCGCCGCAGTTGTGCAACTGCATTACCGCAACCTGAACTTTTGCAAGATAATCCTGCTTATTCTCCACAGCGTTCAACCAATTCCGCCACTGTCCACGCGCTATTCTCAACGCCAGCGGCCTGTGCAGGCGTCATGCGAATTGCGCCATGCGTTTTGACGAAATTATAGTAAGCGAAATTGAGCGCAACCGCAGCTTGAAAGTTTTCAAACTTTTTGCTGAATGCGTTCGTGAGGCGCGTCAGGCGGCGGCAATGCATCCGCAGCGTGTGATTCTGCTTTTCAATGTGAGACGTGCAAATGCGGCTCACGTCCGGCATTCCGGTTACAATCGTCTTTTCCGTTCTCACAACTTCCGCTGGACTGTAACGGCCAGCGGCATTTTGGGTGAGGTTGACGAATGAGTAGGTTTTTGAAATCTGGCCATAATCTACCTCCGCGCCGAATCCCCTTTCCATTGCGCTCGCATAGGCGTGCAGGGAATCGGAAGAAACTTGAACCCGCTTTTTGAGACGGCCAGCCAAATCGGAAATGAAAGCGTTGGCGTGATAGGCGTCACGCTTGCCAACGATGAAAGACGGAATCAGCTTCGTGTCGGCATCCAACGCGATGAATGTCCAAACGTCACCGTATGCGCCAACAGCATCGGCGCGGTTGCGCTTCGCGCCGATGAATCCCCAAATCTCGTCAACTTCGATTTGGGCGCAATTCAGGCCGCGCATTTTATCGTCTTGGATTTTGGCGCAAGCCGTGCCGACGCGCACGCCAAGCCGCATGACCGTATCACGGTGAACCGAGGTCGAAAACCAAGAATCTTAAGCGGCTTGAGCGACCACTTCCACCTTCGCTTTGGCCTCGGCCCACGCCGCTGGCGTGAATTCTTTGATCTGCGTGATTTTGGCTGCTGGCAAGCGCATGAACAAATCTTTCAGGCAATCAAACGGATTGATGTCCTGCCGCCGACAACTGCCCAGCAAAGTGTAAATCACTGCACTGCGTTCCCCGGCTGTTCGCCTCCGGTAATTCGTTTCCCCTCCCGCGTGTAGTGGTTTTTGCCACACCCCAAGCCTTTTGCTCGTTGGCGTGGCCGGCAACATAATGCGCGCTGGCAAACGTAACCGGACATTTATGAAATCCATCAGGGCCGGGTTTCTTCACGGCTGTTTCATTTGGCTGGCCATAACCACTGCGCAAGCCCAAACCGCGCAGACCAATCTGGCGGTGACTGGCCGTCCTGTTCGTCGAAGACGTCAATGGCCTTCTGCCAGGCGGCGCGTTGGGAGTCGTTGATCTCGTATGCGTCTGAGCGGCCACGTCTAGTTTCCGGCATCGGGTTATGAAATCACGGCGGTGTGAACTGCTGAATCTCGGTAATCTTGCCGGCAACCAAAATCATTCTGATCAATTTTTAAGTTTCTTTCCCTCGGTATCCGGCAACCCCGCCGGATGGTGAACGATGACAGCCGTCACTTCTCCTTTGTCATTCTTGATGAAGATGAATTGCTCATCAGCGATCTTGAGGAAGAATTTCGTTTCCGATTCGGGATAAATATCGAAGGCGCCCCCGCTGCCAGGCTTGCCCGGCTGGTCTGAAACCTGTCCGACCAACTGATCTCCTTGTCGCCATATTTTCAGCTTTCTTCCATAGGGAACCATGCTGTCCGGCGCAAATTCGTATTGGCCGACACAGACATCGAGAAGTTTCGTGTTTAGCTTGATGGCGACATGCTGATCGGAGATTTTCGCAAGCGAAAACTCAGCGCCGGAGATCTGCGCGGTTAAACGGGTCACCTTGCCCCGGCTATCCCGGAAAAAGGTCACGGGCATACCGGTCAACCTGTTAAAAAAGTGGGTTTCCGATTCCGGCAATAGTTCAACCTGGATTTCCGGCCAAAATTCGGGAGGGAAAGGCGGCAATAATTTGGAAGTGATCGGCGATAATCGGCGATAAGCCGTAAAGGTGTATTGGGCAAAGATTTGATCCCCTTCACAGCGAATACTTATGCCGGGATGGAAAAACGAGCAAACCATGTGACTCAAAACTAACGCAATGAGAGCCGCCAAAAGACCACTGACCAGAACCGCGCAGCCCAGGATGATGCAGCGCTTGCGGAACTGGCAGTGCGCCAGAGGAGGGACCAATAGCGCCGCGAGGCAGAAGCCCGCCGGGATATAAATGGCTGCTCTGGGCGCGTTGAGGAGATACTGCCGCATGGTGAGCATTCCCAGCGTAAAATCGGGTGCAAGCTGATATTGCCCCCCATACAAATCATAAAATTGACTGTTGATTTTTGTCTCCCTTGGCCGACGATCCGGCTGCCATTCGCTTTCGAGTAAAAGCATGCCTGTGATGGAAACGTCATCCCCATCCTCCGAATTAGACAAGACCACCAGCCCGCGACGCCGCGTCATGTCGAAACCGGTGAACGCGGTGTAACCTGGCCCGTGTCCGCTTTTCCAGATGATTTTTGTCCCATCCAGGTCGCGCGTGGTAAACCAACCCAACCCAACGTCCTCATCAATAACGTTCGCATGAAAGTGAGCGACGTGCGTTTTTGCCATGAGCGGGGTCATGCTGGATGAGGTCAAACCGAGGTTGGCCGACACGTATTTCAACATGTCATTAACAGTCGAATGGAGCGCGGCAGCACTTGCAAGGGCTCCCCAATCCCAACTCGGAACAGTATGGCCGAGTTGATTGTGTCCGGTGGCGAACCGCGATTTCAGTTCTGGCGTCAGCGTGAACCGCGTGCTGTCCATCTCTAATGGTCGGCATATCCGATCCACCACCAGCGATTCGTAGTTCGTCCTGGCTTTCAGGGCGATGACTTGACCAAGCAATGCCATTCCCGGGTTCGAATATTCATACTTCGTTCCCGGCTCACGGGTCAATTTGTATCCGGACACAAAGGCATCCAACTTCTCGAAGGTATAATCAGCAGTCGGTAAACGACTTTTAGGGCCGGTGTTATCAGGCAAGAGTGGAAGCCCGGAGGTGTGCGTGGCCAATTGGAGTAAGGTGATTTCTTTGCCGTTACGGGTCGGCATTTTAACCGACTCGGGCAAATACTTTGTCACGGGATCATCCAGCTTCATTTCCCCACGCTCGACCATATCTTGCAGCAGCAATGCGGTAAAGGTCTTTGTGATGGAAGCGAGATCGAACAGTGTGTCGCCATTCACTTCCTGGTCGGTGCCGTTATCCATTTTGCCACAACTGACAATGCTGCTGCCATGCTCGTCCACAATGCCGACCACGATGCCAACGTCCCGTTTTTCAACCTCGACGCGCTGTTGCAGAAACGCGTGGATCGCATTGGTGAAATCCTCCGCGCTAGCGCGAAAGGGAAACGCCGATAACAACAGCGTGAAACAAATGACACGGACGGCAGGGATCATTTGGTAATTATAGACAAGGTTAGTCCGTACCAATTCAATTAAACCACGGATGGACACGCAAGAGCCGCGAGTCAACTCGGTCCGTGCATCATGGCCCCTTGAGTCTCGACAACCAAGCCACGCAAATGCGCCGTCCCGGTTATCGTGCCCGTTCAATCTGAATCATTGTGATGGCGGACCGGCTTGGGGTGCCGCGCGATAGAACCGCATTGAATACCCCGGCGCATCCGGATCCACAAAATCAATGGAGCCTTGGAATACTTGATTGGTGGAAACGGACGACCAGTTGACCAGATCGGTCGAATTTTGAACGCAGAACCACGCGCCGTCGGGGCCGGTGGCATTCAAATGGAACCTGCCATCGGGCAATGAGAACGGCAGCGGTCGCGGCCACGCACGAAGAATAAGCGCCGCCGCGCGGGGCGGGAATCCCACCACGTAATCCGGCGGCGTGTTCGTGGACGGCGTCAGTGTGAGGATGACCGTCTTGGGGAAATTGTTCGTGTCAATTGGCACAATCGGAATCAGGGCATAGGCCCCGCCGGCTGGAATGGTCACATAGCCCGGCAGGGCGGCATAATCCACACCGTTGCTGGCGGTGCCGCTGATGCTGTAGTTCACGGTGATGGCATCGCTGGCATCGCCAAAGCGGCGCACGGTGAATAGCGCATCCTTCGGCCCCCAATTGGTGAAGGACTGCCAGACTGGCGGCGGCCAATTTGTCCAGGCCGGCGTCGCGTTCGTCATTCCTGGCCAGATACAGGCATTGGTGCCGGCAATGGCGATCGGATCGGTGGCCACAATGCTCACCACATCGGTCGGATTTATGTTGGTGGTTGAAGCCAGTACGGTGATGTTCACCGGAGCGGAAGTCCGGGACAAGCCGAGATCGTTCAGGGGTTCAAGGATATTGTAGCCGGACGCCACGGCAGTCAAGGCATAGGTGCCTGCCGGCGCGTTGCTCCACACCAGGCAATATACCGACCCGAGGCGGGTGATGGGATTGGAGAAGACGAAGTTGGCATAAATGGGCCTCGGCGGCACGGGGGTGGAACCGAGATTGAAACCTCTGCCCAAATCATTTGTGCCGGCATAGAATTCCACATTTGTGAAGATGACATCGCCCAAGCGGGTGTATGCCAGGTATGCGAATATGGGAATGTCCACCGGCGCATGGAATGTTGCCCGGTTCGGCGGACTGGTGATTCTTATGGGCGGGCCAATGATTGGGTCAATTGGATCAATTGGCTTGACTTGAGCGAAGGTGAACCCCGGAAACGTCAGGCACAATATTGCACCCAACACTCCGCATCGTCTTGCGGTTTGCGGCAAACGCATCGTCTTCATAAAGCAATGGCCTTAAAGAACAACGGTTAAATCAACACTTGTTATTTTTTACAACATCCCCGCAAAAAAGTCAAGTGGTTACCGTTTCAGGGAGTGGTACGTTTTGAAATTAATGGCTCGCGGGAAAAAGCTTGGAGACCATAATTGAAATTACAATCAGTATTCCAATAACGAAAAGAAAGGGTAAGGGGAAACGTGGATGTTTTTTGAAAAACCTATGGATTTTGGAATTCCAGTACGCACCGGTCTGTCTATCATCATCCGATGGGTGTTTCATATAATCTCTTTCACGAGTATCCATGCCTCCAAAACCCTAAACCCGGCATTCCTCAAAATCAAGGCAAGAGACCAACGATTTCTTCTAAGCTTCAAAATTGGAAATAATCGGAATCGGCCCTCAGCCTCAGCCAATCGTAATTAACGTATCAAGGGCGATAACTAAAGATTCACCATCGGATGCTGAACAGCGTTATTTTCCTTGCCGGTTAAGTGAAGTTTTCTGCGTCGGCGTTCGCAACGAATATCACCAATCTTTGCTTTCACACTGGCAAGATATGTGTTAAATTTCACGCCGTGAAAAGCAAATTGGATTTTTTAGACCGGCTGAAATCAGCAATTGAGGGCTTGCACAAGTGCTCTGCCTGTTATCTTCGCACTCAATTGGTTGAAGAAACTGTTCGTGGGGAAACAGTGTGGATTGGAGATGTTGAGGTTTTTGCTCTCACCGGACACCCCAAAGCTAAAATTTGCTACGCATGGAGCAGCCGCAAGAGCAAGAATGGTAAAGACGAAGAACGGGTTTTTGCCATGTTGGAAATTTCGCCTGTAAATTCTCCACAAACCGCTGTTAGCGCCAGTATCGTTTCAGATACAATAAAAGAGCCTTCGACAGGCTCATTTTTGCGGTTCAACTCACCGACCATATCAGCGTTTGTTTAGCAGCCGTTCAAAGGCGGTCAGCGTTTCCGGGCTGACGTGATGTTCAATGCCCTCTGCGTCCAGTTCCGCGATCCGTTCTGAAATGCCCAGTGAACGCAGGAAAGAAACCACTGTCTGATGCCGTTGCTTGCACTCTGCCGCCAGTTTATGTCCTGCATCGGTCAGAAAAATTGCGCGGTAAGGCTTCGTGTTCACAAACCCGATTTTTTGCATCCGTGCCAGCGTGCGGTTGACGGTCACGTGCGTCACACCCAGCCGCCGCGCTAGGTCCACCACGCGCGCCTCGCCGATGGAAGCCGACAGATCGGCGATGGCTTCGACGTAATCCTGGGCGGTTTCCGCTGCTCGGTCGCGCCGCGAACGGCGGAAGGTTTCGGCCGGCGGCACCGCCGGGCGCGCGTGCGGGGCGCGCGCGGCAGCTAGTGATTTGCGGATGGAACGCGGCATGTTTTCATAAAAAGAAGCAAACGGCCGGTTTTTAGTCGAGGTTTTATTTTGTAGTCAAAGATACAAATTCCTGTTGACAGCCCGGGTTCCAGATTGTATCTAAAGCTACATAATTTTGCTTATGGTAAAAGTTATTGTGGTCGCCGGGCTATTTTTCGGCTTGATTGCATTCGGCGTCCGGGCGCAGGAAACGCCAACGCCAGACAAAAGTGGTTATAATCTTTTCAATCCAACGCCGGACGACTATATGCGGGAAATGAGTCCGGACCGGCCCGACAAGACGGATTCCCCCTTCACCGTGGACGCCGGGCACTTCCAACTGGAAATGGATTTTTCGAACTTCACCTATGACTCGCCCAATTCGGAACACGGCAACGTAAAATCGGAAGATTATCAGATTGCTCCGATGAATCTTAAAGTCGGCATCTTCAACAACACGGATTTTCAACTGGTGCTGGCACCCTGGCAATGGGAGCGCACCGAGGACGGAAGCGCGGGCACAGTCGAGCACAAATCCGGCTTTGGCGACATTACTCCGCGCGTCAAAGTGAACCTCGTTGGCAATGACGGCGGTTTTTTCGCGCTGGCACTTATTCCCTTTGTAACCTTGCCAACCAGTCAAGACCACCTTGACAATGACTCGGTGGAAGGTGGTTTGGGAATTCCCTTTGCCTTTGACGTTCCGAATTGGGACGTGGGTTTTCAAACCACATTCAATTGCGACCGCAATGATGTTGGAAGCGGCTACCACGCTGAATTTGACAATTCCGTCAGCATTGGCCATGTGGTCATCGGCAAGCTGGAATATCATGTGGAATTTTTCAGCAGCGTGAGCACCGAACAAAATTCTGATTGGATCGGCACGTTCGACACCTGGTTCACATATCAGGCCGATAAAAACCTGTGTCTTGATGGAGGCGTTTATATCGGCGTAACACAATCTGCGGATGATTGGCATCCGTGGGTGGGAATGACCTGGCGCTATTGATTTATTTTCGATTTATGGACTCAAAACCAAATCCAACCCCTGACTCCGCCTGGCGCAAGCCGGCGGGACAGGCTTCACTGTCGGAAGTTCACCACACCGTGCCCGTGCCACATGCCAAGGCCGGCTTCTGGCGACATTGGATGGCTTTCTCCGGGCCGGCGATCCTCATCAGTGTCGGCTACATGGATCCAGGCAACTGGGGCACGGACTTGCAAGGCGGCGCGCAATTCAAATACGGATTGCTGTGGGTTGTCGCGCTGGCTAGTTTCATGGCCCTGATTCTTCAGGTCATCTCCGCACGGCTCGGCGTGGCTACCGGCAAGGACCTGGCGCAGTGCAGCCGCGATTTTTATCCCCGTTGGACGCGCTGGCCGAACTGGATTACCATGGAAATCGCCGTGTGCGCCACGGACCTGGCCGAGGCGCTGGGCAGCGCGGTCGCCCTGAATCTGCTCTTCCACAACCCGATTACGTGGGCGATTATTATCACCGCGTTTGACGTGCTGTTGCTGCTGGCCTTGCAGGGGATGGGCATGCGGATGATTGAAGCGGTGGTCGCCGTCTTCGTATTGACCATCGGCGTATGCTACGGCATTGAAATATTCATTTTTCCCCAGACGCATCCTGTCTTCTCCGAAATGGCCGGGGCACTCGTGCGACCGGACCTTCATCAGGCCGGCATGCTCGTGGTGGCCATCGGCATGATCGGCGCAACCGTGATGCCGCACAACCTTTACCTGCATTCGGCCCTGGTGCAGACGCGCAATATCGGACGTGATGAAGGCTCCATCCGTACCGCCATCGTTTACAATACTGTGGATTCCACCGTCGCCCTGACGATTGCGTTTTTCGTCAACGCGGCGATTCTCGTGCTGGCGGCGATGGTTTTCTACGGCAAGCAAAGTGTGGTCGTGGCCGGCGGACAGGTTGTCACGTTTAGTCCCGACAGCGACTGGATCCGCATTGCCTATCTGACGCTGGCTCCGTTGCTGGGCACGATGGCCGCCAGCACCCTGTTCGCCGTGGCGCTGCTCGCCAGCGGCCAGAGCAGCACCATCACAGGCACATTGGCCGGGCAGGTCGTCATGGAAGGTTTCATGAACTGGCGCATTCGCCCGTGGTTGCGCCGGATGATTTCGCGCCTGATCGCCATTATTCCCGCCATTTTCATCGTCTGCATCCGTGGCAACGGCAGCATCACCGATCTCGTGAACTTGAGCCAGGTCGTCCTTTGTCTTATCCTGCCGTTCGCCATGTTTCCGCTGCTGCATTTCACCTCCTCACGCAAAATTATGGGCCAGTGGCGCAACGGCTGGTTCCTGCTGCTCCTGGGTTGGGCCAGCGTGATTGCGATTACCGGGATGGACATTTACAGCCTGCCGGATGCACTCAAAGATGCCTGGCACGTCATCGTCGGCAACTAGGGCAAACCAACGAAGCTGAACCATTATCACATGTATAAAAAAATCCTCATTGCCCTCGAAAATGGCCCGGCGGATGAGACCATCCTTCCGCACGTCGCAGAACTGGCGCACCGGTTCGGTTCAAACCTCCTGCTCCTGCACATCGCCGACGGCTGGGCGGCCCGGAATTTCAACAAGCTCGAACTCGCCGAGTCTGAGGAAATGAAGAATGACCGCGAGTATCTGGAAAAAGTCGCCAGCCAGCTTCGCAGCGACGGACTTTCAGTTGAAACCATGCTGGCGCTCGGCGATCCGCCGGCGGAAATCCTGAAAGTTGCCGAAGCCGAAAAATGCGATTTGATTGCGATGGCCGGACACGGCCACCGGCTGTTCGGTGACATTTTTCACGGCAGCACTATCACCGAGGTCCGCCATCGGACCGTGATTCCCATCCTGGTCGTCCGCGTGCAGAAAAAATAACAACTCGGCGCAGGATTATAAACGCACTGACGCCACACGAAACCGCCATCAGGCGCGGACGCTTGCTTGACTATGGCCATTACTATGCCGGGCGCCGCTGGTAATAATCGTTGGGAGACCGCTACAAACCGGGCGTGGCGGCTTTCGGCAGAAAGCCAGACAATTCCGTTTCTTGAGCAATTGCGGCGGTCTGCCGTCCCGCCGGTACACTGGGCCGGGAGTTTTTGGAAAACATGAGTGCAACGTATTCGGCTGAGGAAATACGGGACTGATTGGCATGGAACTTGAGCATGAACGGGCCGACGGCAATCGGCTCGTCAGGCTGTCGCTGACCCAGTTGGCGGTACCAACGTGCCCCTCGCGGCAAAAGACCTCGAAATGCTTGTGGTGGAGAAGGCTAAATAAATTGTCCCCTTCGGCCGGCCGGCGCACACTTACCGTTGAATGCAAGCAACAGATGACAGCGCGTTGTTACGCCAGTATGTCGAAAATCATTCCGACGAGGCTTTTGCCCTGCTCGTTGCGCAGCACATTAATCTGGTTTATTCCGTTGCGCTGCGGCAGGTCGGCAATCCGCATCAGGCGGAAGAAATCACGCAGGCCGTCTTCATCATTCTGGCAAAAAAGGCGGCGGAGCTGCGCCACAACAAGGCTCTTTCAAGCTGGTTGTTTCAGGCCGCACATTTGACGGCCAACAATTTTGTGAGAAGTGAAATCCGGCGCCATTGCCGCGAACAGGAGGCTTTTATGCAATCCGGCTTGAACGAATCAGGAACCGGGATTTGGGCCAGCATCGCCCCATCCCTTGATACTGCCGTTGCGGGTCTCAACGAGAAAGACCGCCGGGCCATTGTGCTCCGTTTTTATGAAGGCAAAAATTTGCGCGAAGTCGGCGTCGCTTTGGATGCGAGCGAAGAGGCGGCCAAGAAGCGTGTCACCCGCGCCCTGGAAAAATTGCAGAGATTTTTTCTCAAACGCGGCGTCACCTCAACCACGGAAATCCTGGCCGGAGCGATTTCGGCCAATTCCGTCCAAGCCGCGCCGGCGATGCTGGCAAAATCAGTCACCGCCGTGGCGCTGGCCAAAGGCGTGGCGGCTTCGACTTCAACCCTGACCCTCATCAAAGGAGCATTGAAAATTATGGCCTGGACCAAAGCAAAAACGGCAATCGTCAGCGGCGTGGTTGTGTTACTTGCCGCCGGAACTACCACTGTGACTGTCAAGCGAATCGAAGCGCACAAGGCGGAAGCATCATGGCGGGTTGCATTTCCCGACCCGGATCACGCGCCGTCGCTGGTCGAAATTCTACCCACGAAATTCCCGGCCTCGGTAGACACCTTGAATGGTGGCAGCCGTGGTGACAATTGGATAGGGGTCGGACAGTCAGTGTTTCCAATCGTCCAGATCGCCTATGACTGGCGCCCGGGACGGATTCTCTTTGCAGATCCTGAACCAAAGGAGCGATATGATTTTATTTCGACTCTGCGGCAAGGTTCCGGAATCGCTCTGCAAGCGGAGCTGAAAAGGAAATTGGGCCTCGTTGGACACCGCGAGATGAGAGATACAGACGTTTTGGTGCTTAAGGTTAGAAGATCAAACGCGCCCGGGCTTAAGCCCCCCACCAACGGACATACGGACCATACCCGCAAAGATTATTATTATTGTGACAATGAGCCTCTTTCCATTGACAGTGGGGGGGCTTCTAGTGGTGGGTATTCTGCCTTTACCATCACAAGCTTTTTAGAAGGTTGCTTTGGGACACCAGTCATTGATCAAACGGGTCTCACTCAACATTTTCATATTGACTTCAAATGGAATGAACGGTCCGGTGATGACCCCGACCACGACGTCTTAAAACAGGCCCTGCTGGATCAGCTCGGCCTTGAACTTGTTCCCTCCAACATGCCCATCGAAATGCTGGTGGTGGAAAAAGTGAAGTAGGTAACGCCAGCACGCCAATCGGCCGGGTTTCGTTCCGAGTAGCAAACCGCGAATAAAGTGGCGGATTCAGGCAGCAACATAATGACTCGGCCCATTTTGAAGGGTAGCCGCATCTGAGGCACCACCCGAATCCTGTTTGCAATTTGACCATGTTGTCTGAACCTCGGCAAAGGCGGGCTGGAAACAAAACAGTTACAATTTCGTTACACGCGCTTAGGGAAGCATTTAGGCACCATGACGGTGGCTTGCCATGTAAGGCGGAGCTTTTTACGCAGCATTGACGCTGCCGGATTTCCCGCGCACACTCATTCCCACCATGTCAGCCGGGTTTGATGAAGCCCGCCCCGTGGCGCAGCTTTACGGGGCATTTGCACGGGTGAAAGAACTTGTGGCGGATTTCCGGGCCAACGAGAAATTCTACCTGTCCCCGGCCTATCAGGAACAGGAGGCGCGCCGCGACTTCATTGACAAATTCTGGCTCGCCCTCGGCTGGGACGTGAATCACGAGACCCAGAAAAATCCCTTCGAGCAGGAGTTCAAGGTCGAGCGCGGTCTCTCCCTCTCCGCATCGGATGGGGAGAGGGACGGGGTGAGGTGTCGAAGCTCCCAGCACCGCGCCGATTACGCCTTTTATCTCGCGCCCAATTTCCGCGACGTGAAATTCTACGTCGAGGCCAAGAAACCTCACGGCGACATCGCCACCGCCGACAATTATTTCCAGACCATCCGCTACGGCTGGAGCAGTTCCACGCCCGTCGCCGTCCTGCACGATTTTGAACAGTTCCAAATTGTGGAATTGCAAATAACAAACTCTCAAGATTGCAATACTTGGCGCTTGAATTAAGCTGGAAGCAGAAAAAATGATAAACGGTTTTCACATTGCATCGCGGTTCAAGCCCAACGCCCACGCAGTTGTTTTTGAAGGTGACTGCCGCGAAATGCTTCGGCAGGTTCCCGCGGGTACCATTCAATTGGTCGTTACTTCCCCGCCTTACAACTTGGGGAAGGAATACGAAAGCCATCTTCACCTGAATGACTATCTCGCTCAACAGCAAGAGGTGATTGCTGAATGCGTGCGTGCCTTGAGTGATGGCGGCAGCATTTGTTGGCAGGTTGGCAACTACATTGATGCCGGGGCCATCATCCCGCTTGATTCGCTGCTTTATCCAATTTTTGCCGATTTGGGCTTGAAGATGCGAAATCGCATCGTCTGGCACTTCGAGCATGGTCTTCACTGCTCGCGCCGTCTCTCCGGACGTTACGAAACAATCATGTGGTTCACCAAGGGAGATGACTACGTTTTTGAGTTGGATCCAATCCGGGTACCGCAAAAATATCCCGGTAAAAAGTATTTCAAGGGGCCGAAAGCCGGACAGTATTCTTGCAACCCGCTTGGCAAGAACCCCGGAGATGTGTGGACAATTCCCAACGTAAAAAGCAATCACGTTGAAAAAACAGGACATCCGTGCCAGTTTCCGGTGGAATTGATCGAACGTTTGGTGCTGGCCCTCTCGCGGGAAGGTGACTGGGTATTGGATCCATTTCTCGGGACCGGGACTTCCATCATTGCGGCCTTGCGCCATCAGCGGCGCGGCATCGGCGCGGAAGTAATTCGCAAATATGTTGATCTGGCGAAGTCGCGAATCCAGTTGGCTGCTGACGATGAGCTTCCGGTCAGGCCGATGAACCGTCCGGTTTTTGATCCAAAGGATGCCGGTCGCAATTTGTTGACCGCGCCTTGGTTGACCGAAGAGTTGACTGAGGATCAGATGGCACTTTTGGAGAAAACAACCCCATACCGCGCACGCAAATGAAAATTGTTCAAACCTACTCGCACTTGAACGGCTTGGAATATTTGCTGGTTCACAAGAAAAAGCTTTGGAACGAAGTGCAGCAGGTCGTTCAATTAGTGAACGGCAACGCCTGCAAAACTAAGGTGAGCAAGGAAAAAACCATGTCGGGACAACTGCTCTATAGCCCGATTGACATGAACAAGGCGTTCTCGGTTTTGCTTGCCAAGCGGGGCTGGTCTGAAAGTCGGGTGAATTATTGGGTCACCAAAAGTGAACGGTTGATCCGACAAACACTTACCAAATCCGCTAATGAGCAGAAAGCAGAAATTGAAGCCGCCGGGGAAACGCCCATCTTCAGTTACAACCAGACGGATTTTGTAAAGGATCGTGTGGCTATCGAAGTGCAATTCGGGAAATACTCGTTCGTGGCCTACGATCTGTTCGTAAAACATCTGGCATTTTTTGTTCGCGACCAGATTGATGTTGGAATTGAAATTCTGGCCATGAAGTCGCTCCAATCAAATATGTCATCTGGTCCGGGATATTACGAAGGTGAACTCTATAACATCATTCGAAACGGCCGCGGCGTTCCCGCAGTGCCGCTCGTGCTCGTTGGGGTCGAACCTTAACCCGCAATTATCCCAACCTGCTGACTACGCCAGCCACGACCGGATGGTGGAACTGGTGGAGCAAATGCTGGCGGCGCGGAAGCAACTGGCCGGGGCGCAGAGCGACAAGGACAAGGATTTTTACACCAACCGCTGCGACGGCTTGGATCGCCAGATTGACGCCCTGGTCTATGACCTTTACGCCCTCACCCCCGCCGAAATCCAAATCGTGGAAGGAGCGACTCGCTGATGCGAAACAAACGATTGCTTCAAGCCGCTTGTGCCGTGGCTGCCGGGGCAATGGTCCTGTGCACTACACCGCTGCGGGGCGCTGATGTTACAGTTATCGTGACCAAAGTGGATGACGGCGATGCCAAGCATGTCCAGAACGGCATCCACCAGGATGACAATTTCACTCTGCTTCGGCAGAATTCCATCCCTTTGTTGGTGGCGGACCCCGACCGCCCGGTGAAGATTGCCGTGGATGGGACCAAAACCTTCCAGACGATGTACGGTCATGGTGCGGCTATGACGGATTCGTCCGCCTGGGTGCTCATAAATCTGAAGCGGAGGAACCCGCAACTATACGAGTACACCATGAAGAAACTGTTCTCGCCGACCGAAGGTGCGGGCTTCAGTTTCCTGCGGCTGCCCATGGGCGCCTCTGACTATACGGCCAGCGCCACGTATTATACTTACTGCGATGTGCGGTCGCCGGATCTAAGCCGCTTCTCGATCGCTCACGACCGGGCGTACATCATTCCCGTGCTCAAGGACGCGCTGCAGCTGAATCCCGAGATTCGGATTCTCGGCTCGCCGTGGAGCGCCCCGGCGTGGATGAAGACCAATGGCAAACTGACGGGAATCTCGGAGGTGGACAAAGCCGCCGGCGCCACCTGCAAACTCAAACCCGAATGTTTCGAGGCGTATGCTGACTACTTCGTGAAATTCATTGAACAATACCAGGCGGAAGGCATAGAGATCTGGGGCGTCACGCTGCAGAACGAGCCGCAGTTCGATGCCGCCGCGTACCCTTGTATGCGTATGAACGAGGACGATCAAATCCGACTTGTCAGTCTTATGGGTCCCAAACTCGCGGCCAAAGGATTGAAAACGAAAATCTTCGTCCACGACCACAACTGGGGGTTGCACCCCGGCGATCGAAAGGTCATTGGTGGTGACGCAAAAATGGACCCCGTGGAGAGTGTGACCAAAATGTTCTCTGATCCCACTGCCGGCAAGTATATCGCCGGAAGCGCCTGGCACGTTTACTACGGTGACGCCAACCTTATGCGCAAGACCTACAACACCATTCATCAGAGATTTCCCGACAAGGAAATCCTTTGTACCGAGCATGGTGGCTGGGGCAAGAAGCGAGGCGACTGGTGGGGTGATGTGGACTGGGGCATGGCCCACAGTTGGATGGGCGGTCCGCAGAACTGGTGCCAGGCGAGTGTGGAATGGAACCTTGCGCTCAACGGCAAGTTCGGACCGACTCCGCGCCCCGATTCCGAAGCTGCGGGATTGGTGGTGATTCAGACCGACAACTACCAGGAAGCGAAGTTCGAGCGTGAGTTCTATGGGATAGCCCAAATGTCTCGCGCCGCCCGGCCCGGCTCGAAACATGTCGCGGCTTCCTTCAAAGGCGCCGAGCCCGGCGGCATGGACATCGTTGCCTTCGCCTTGCCAAACGGCCAGACCTCATTGGTCGTTTTTAACAAGAACCAGACAGAAAAGCCATTCCAGGTGGAGGCGGACGGCAAATTCTTCGATTACCTCGCCCCCGGACACAGCATCGTCACGTTCGTATGGTGAATATTACTCGCCAATCTGCACATGTCTCACGTCCTTTGGGAGAAAAAGCTTGGACAGCATTTGTCCAACCGTATGAAATAAAATTGCTCGCATGAAACGAAAAATTTACGAGCCAGTCAGGGAATTTGAACGGCAGACCAGTTATTGTCCGCTGTATCTGGTCTGGCGCATCGTGGATGAGGCGCGCGATTATTCAACAGAACCTGTCGACCTTTGCTTATGAAGACAGTCTTACATGCACCCACAATCCCCATCGTTCCAGAAAAACTTCGTCCCGGCGATGAAATCCGCGTGCTGGCGCTTTCGCGCTCCATCGGCGGTTTGAAACAATATCCCGGCATCGCGGATTCCGACGTGGATTACGCACGGCAAGCGCTGGAATCGCTCGGACTGCGCGTGTCGTTTGGCCGACATGTCATGGAAAATGATGGCCACCTGACCACCACCGTCGCGGCGCGATTGGAGGATTTGTATGACGCGCTCAACGATTCTAGGGTCAAGGGCATCCTCGCCGTCACCGGCGGCATCGGCGCCATTCAATTGCTGGACACGCTCGATTTCGCGCAGGTGGCTGCGCATCCCAAAATCCTGTGCGGATATTCAGATATTACTTTCCTGTGCAACGCCATTTATGCCCGGACGGGCATCGTTACCTATTACGGGCCGCATTTTTCCACGTTCATGATGCGGAATGGCAGCGAATATCTCCGGCGGTATTTCCAGGCCTGCCTGTTTGAGGCGCAGCCGTTCGAAGCCGTTCCGTCGTCCGAGTGGAGCGACGACAATTGGCTCAAGGACCAGGAGGGCCGGCATTACTATCCAAACGAAGGCTGGTGGGGCATCAATGAAGGCGAGGCGAAGGGCACAATCTTGGGCGGCGCCTTCATAGGTTTGAACCTGTTGCAGGGAAGCCGTTTCTTCCCGTCTCTGGAAAACGCCATTCTTTTCCTCGAATGTCCGAGCGAGGGCAAGAGCACGCTGATGAACCTCGACATGGCCGTGCGAGCGCTCACATTGCAGCCGGGATTTGGCGGTGTGCGTGGAATTGTCATCGGCCGTTATGCCCGGGACGGGCGTATTGATCTGGAGCGGATGACTGCGATAATCAAAAATATTCCCGCGCTGGCCAACTTGCCCGTCATTGCCAACTGTGATTTTGGCCACACCACCTCCATATTGACACTGCCGATTGGCGGTTGTGGCCGGATACGCGTCAGTGACGGTGCCTGTGGCATCTGGATAGATGCACACTAATCGGAAAAATGATCTTGGACAGCCTTTGTCCCACGGTCTGAAATAAAATTGCTTGCATGAAACGAAATATTTACGAGCCAGTAAGGGAATTTGAACGGGCCACCAGTTATTGTCCTCTGTATCTGGCTTGGCGCATCGTGGATGAGGCGCGCGATTATTTCCGGACAGAATTGATTCCCTCACCAGTCCCGCGCCGGCGGGACATCCTCTCCCATCCGATGGGCGAGGAATTAGCAAACAAACTCGCCCGCCGCGCCGAGGCCGTGTTTGCCCATCAACCCTTCTGGCAACGCAAATACCAGTCCGCGCGCGGACGCGAATACATCCTGATGAGCATGAGACATTGGCTGGCCGGTGTCCTGGCCCGGGAACGACCGGCCCTATTCCGCGCCCTGCCTGAAAGTTTCAAAGTCGGCCTGGAATTGCTGGAGAAACAACCCGGCGGCGCGGCCGAGACTGTCTCAAAAGTTTTTATAGGATGGGGGCAAAGGCAAAGGAGAACCCGGTTGGCCGAACTCGACTCCGCACGGCTGCCAAGGCCAATAGCTTCTGCCACCACC
>Ga0181530_10001302_pt1 | contig 31598 bp, 24 predicted proteins | sample PEATcosm2014_Bin_42_FD_119769 | JGI IMG/M metagenome (GOLD analysis project Ga0181530, IMG submission 119769) | Peatland microbial communities from MTU Mesocosm Facility, Houghton, MI, USA - PEATcosm2014_Bin10_60_metaG | ecosystem: Environmental > Terrestrial > Soil > Wetlands > Peat | place...
ACACTGGTGGCTAAAGGTGTGTTATGCCCAGAAACAGCAGACGCCTGATTGGTTCAGTGCTGGAAGTCGGTGACAGGGCAGCGTTCTAACCAACTGAACTACGTCCCCACTCGCCAAATCAACGAGATGCGCAATCGCCAGTGTTTATGCGGCCTTGCGCGGATTGCATGCCGTGCATGGAATTGCCTTGGTTGCCCAAAAGAGCGCGCTTCCTGTCCGAACCGCCTCCGAACCGCCTCCAAATTTCAGCATGAACGCTCATATACCGAATTCATATTACCACAACGTTTAGAGCGGAGTGCGTCGTGGCGACCAATCCCACAACGACTCCATGTCCCATCCAAAGGGTGCCGGGTTTTCATAACCAGCCCTTATGAGCTTCTGCCGAAAAGTCATCAGACGAAAGGCATTCTGCTCGCTACGGTGAACCAGAAGCAGCGATTGCTGATCTCTACCGGAGGTTCTTATGTCAAATCTGCCCCACGCCCAGGCTCCGAAACGGGAGTCCGATCCATTCAGTCCCTAGAAAACACGACTCGAAGCTATCCAGTGATCGCGACCTACCAGCCCCGCTTTCTCACCCCTTGTAGTTCAGCGCCTTCACCCCCAAGAACTTTGCCGCTCCTCCCAGTTCTTCCTCAATCCGCAGCAACTGGTTATACTTGGAAATTCTGTCGGTGCGCGACGCTGAGCCGGTCTTGATTTGTCCCACTCCAGTCGCCACCGCAAAGTCCGCGATGAACGTGTCTTCGGTTTCGCCGGAACGATGCGAGATTACTGACGTATATCCGTTGCGGCGGCCCAGGTCGATCGCGTCCAGCGTCTCGCTGACCGTTCCAATCTGGTTCAGCTTGATCAGAATCGAGTTAGCAATTCCCTTCTCGATGCCCTTGGCGAAGATCTCGATGTTAGTAACGAAAATGTCATCGCCCACCAGCTGAATCTTGCCGCCCAGTTCTTCGGTCAGCAGCGCCCAGCCGTCCCAGTCGTTTTCCGAGAGCCCGTCTTCGAGCGACACGATGGGATAGTCTTTCACCCATTTTTCGTAATACCGAACCATGTCTTCCGAACTCTTGGCCGACTTGTCGGATTTCTTGAAAACGTATTTTCCGTCCTGATAGAACTCGCTGGCCGCCGGATCGAGCGCAATTGCGATGTCTTCACCCGGCTTGTAACCCGCCTGCTGAATCGCCTCCACTACGACTTCAATGGCCTCCACGTTCGACTTCACCGACGGAGCAAAGCCGCCCTCGTCGCCGACCGACGTGTTGTAGCCGCGCTTTTTCAGCACGCCCTTGAGCGTATGGAAAACCTCCACGCCCCAGCGCAGCGCTTCGGAAAACGACGGCGCGCCCACCGGCATCACCATGAACTCCTGGAAGTCGACGTTGTTATCGGCGTGCGCGCCGCCGTTGAGGATGTTCATCATCGGCACGGGAATGGTGTTAGCGGCAGCCCCGCCGAGATAGCGATAAAGCGGCAACTCGAAGGCTCTGGCCGAAGCGCGCGCCGCGGCCATCGAAACGGACAGGATCGCGTTCGCTCCCAGCCGTCCCTTGTTGGGCGTGCCATCCAACTCGATCAGCCTAGCGTCGAGCGCCCCCTGGTCGGCTGCATCCGCCCCAGCGAGGGCTTCTGCGATCTCGCCATTGACGTTCGCAACTGCCTGCAGAACGCCTTTGCCGAGGAACTTGCTCTTGTCGCCATCCCGCAATTCGACGGCCTCATGCTCGCCAGTGGACGCGCCACTCGGCACAATGGCGCGCGCGCTGGCGCCGCCATCCAGATAGATTTCAGCTTCAACCGTCGGATTGCCACGCGAGTCCAGCACTTGGCGTCCGCGAATAGCAGCAATACTTGTAAGAGGCATAAGTGCGTCCTTTATTTGTCTGATGGATTTAAAAACATGGTCCCTAATCGTAGAGACGCGGCCTGCCGCGTCTCCCGCGCAACCAAGGATTATATCGGACGGAGAAGGACTCGGCCTGTGCACTGTGACCACTTGATCGAATTGCCCACCGGGCCCGCCCCGTACCCCATCCGTTATTGTTCCTGAAATCCACCTCGCTTAAAGTCGGACTCAACATGAAGAACCGCAGCGAAACTCTGGAAACCGGTTCGCGCGCCCCGGATTTTTCCCTGGGAGCGGCCAACCGTGAGGGCACGTTCACGCTCGGCGACCTACTTGCGCAAGGCACGCTGATTCTCGAATTTCTACGCGGCACCTGGTGACCGAACTGCGTGAAGCGCATGACTCAGTTCGAGTCACGGAGACCGGAGATTGAAGCAGCGGGAGCGCAGTTGGCATTCCTTGCCGCCGAGAAGCGCGACGGCGTCTGGAAGCCGGGAAGGTTTTTAGAGAAGCATCCCATCGCCGGCCTCTTTCTTCTCGATGAGGATCGGGCCGTGACCAAAGCTTATGGGCTCCATCACGCGCTGGGCGCCGATGCCATCAATATCGCGCATCCGGCGACGCTTGTCATTTGTCGCGACGATGGTCGCGACAACGATCGCAACGGTGTTGTCCGTTACATCTATCGCGGCGATAACCAGCTCGATCGGGCGCCGCTCGATGAGGTTCTGGAAGCGTTGGTTAGGCTTTGAGTCGGACTTTGAACTGGGCCCTGCAAGACATGCGCAATTGAATTCCGGAGGCAAGAGGTCCCATGAAAAAAACTCTTTCGCTGACCGCGCTCATCCTGACCGCAAGTTTCGCCTGCGCGCAAACCGCCCTGCCCACCGGCACTGCCGTCAAGATGAAACTCGAGACGACACTCGCAACTTTCAGTTCGAAAGCCGGAGACCCGTTCTCGGCCCGAGTCACTGAGCCGGTCGTCCTCGACGGCAAGACCGTGATTCCGATCGGCACAACGGTCGAGGGCCGCGTCACTAAAACGAATGAACCGCGCCGCATTGCCGGCAAGCCGACCATCGCCATTTTTCCCGAAAATCTCGTCCTTCCGAATGGCGATCGGTTCATGCTGAACGCCACGCTGGTTGACACCAACGCTCATCACGGCACCGACGTCAACACGGAAGGTCAGTTCAAAGGCGCGGGCCACGACGGTAAAGATCTCACCGAAATCGGCATGGGCACCGGAGGAGGAATGCTCGTCGGCGGTTTGGCGGGCGGCGGCAAAGGCCTTCTCATCGGCGCAGCCGTCGGCGCCACCGTGACGGTCACGCACTGGCTCGGGAAGCATCGTTCCGCCATGCTCCCAGCAGGCACAGAGTTGGTGATGGAATTGAGCCGTCCAATGACCATGACAACGACAACGGCCAGCGCCAGCAGCGGCCAGTAGAAAAGGACCAGGTTTCAAAGTTGCAACTATGCAACGTTTCAAGGAAACCAGAAGGTTGGCAATCCGAACCGCGCCAAATCATTGAAACGCCGAAACTTTGAAACCTCGCCTTCACCCGCCCACAGCCGCCAAGTCCTCTTCCGCCAGCAACTCCAGTTCGATCCATCCTTCCACGGGCAAGGCGTCGACCGGCAGATGCTTCTGCCACACGCTGAAACGCAGGCGCAGCCGGACGGTCAGCACATCCGAGCTTTTCGGTCCTCGCACTTTGTCAATCTGAAGTGGAGCCGCAAGCAGCCACGAGAGCGGCAGGCGAAACTCAAAATTCCGGACCAGCGCCACCCGCGCAACATCATTCGCCTCCATCGAATCCGCCATCGCCGTGTCTTTCCCCTGCGTCACCTTCCACGACTGTATGCGGCCTTGATCCACGGCCGCATCCAGGCGCAGTTCACGCCGCGGCTTGGCGGCATGGTTGGCCCACGACTCCAGATTCACCACCACTTCGAACGCTTCTTCCGGCACTTTGCCGACGAACTCCAGCCGGCCGTATACATACTCCTCGTCGATCCCCGCGAAGACTTCATCCAGCAAAAACTGCTTGCCGTGCATGGCGCCCGAGCGCTGATCGGCCGTGTAACGCGCTGCCCCCATCCACTCGAAGTAGCGCACCCGGTCGCCCAACACGCGCGGATGAATATAGGCGGTCTGCGGCGTGAACGACGGCCGGGCCACTCCCGCCGTAATCGGCTGCGCCAGATAGTCCGGCGGGCTGCCGCCCAACGCCTGGTAAACATTCGACAGGTGTTTGCGGTAGAGTTCGTCGAATTCGCGATCGTTCGCCGAGTGGTGCTCCGGTCCGTACCACCAGTTCCAGTCGCTGCCTTCGGCGATCATGATCTCTTCAAACGCCAACTGCCGTTGCTTCTCGGTTGCGCCCGCCGCCGACTGCGCATAAAAATTGCGCGCGTGATACAGGTAATCCCAAGCCTTGTTGTCCTCCGGCGCTCCAATCCAAATGTTGAAGTTCGCGTTGATCCACGACCCCGGCACCAGCGACTTCAGTGGACTGACATTCTTGTGGCGCGCAATCGCCTCCGTCATCGTCACTGCTTCGATACCCGGATCCTTCTGCAGCCCGTCATAGAATCGCCGCAGGAACTCCCGCCCCGAGTGCGGGTAATATTCCCAGGCATTCTCGCCATCCAGAATGATGGCGACCACGGCGTCCTGCCCATTGGCAAGAACCGGCTTCGCCGAGTCTTTAATCTTTTGGATGAGATTAGTGGCCGCCTCTTGTGGCGGCATTCCCGAATACACGAATCCGATCAGATCGGAGAGCGTGTGGTCGCGAAAGAGCAAGTTCATCCAGGTATCGGTATTGGCGTCTTCGTAGCGATAAATCGTGTACAGCCGGTTCGCCCCATCCGAATTCAGATAACCGTTACCGTCGCGTGCGAAGTTGATCCCCAGGCTCCGAGCCAGCACGCCTTCGTCGGTGGCCATCCAGCGCACTCCCAGCTGGTGCGCAATCGCCAACGTCTGTTCTGATACGCTGCCCTCCGACGGCCAAACTCCTCGCGGCCGTACTCCAAACACTTTTTTGTGCAGATCCAGCCCGCGCTGCAATTGCTCGCGAGCGTCCTCAGGATAGCGATAGCGGTTCTGCGGCAAGGCCAGCCCAGGCGACGAAACTGCCCCCATCTGCGTGTCGCACACCAGCGGCAGAATGGGATGATAAAAAGGCGAAGTCGAAATCTCGATCAGGCCTTTCTTAGCCGCCTCCGCATGCGCCGGCAGAACCCGGCCTAGGAGTTCGCGCTCCCGGGTAATCACCAACCGCTGGTCTTCGAGCGTATAGTTCCGGCCTTTGCGGATCAGTTCCGCAATGTCTTTCTCCAGCAGAAAGTACTCGTCGAACCATCCAATCTGCGAGAGCACCTGCAAGTCGGTGAAATCCTGAGCCTGAAAATATTTCTCGGCGCGCTCGGGAGACTCCCCCGCCCCGCGAAATTTCTCCCACAGCTCCTGATACCGCGGATAGCGCCCAATGATATTCGCCGGGTTCGCCTGAAATAAATATTGCAGCGCAAACCGCCGCTCGCGCTCGTTCAGGTCTTTCGCCGGTTTGGCCGCCACCTGCAAAAAAGGATCCTGAGCGTCGCCCGAAACATAGTCCTGAATCTGCGTCATCAGTGAAGGCACCAGATTGAACGTCTGATGCACCTGCGGAAACTCGTCCAGCAGTTTCACCATCCCGTAGTAGTCTTTCAATGCATGCAGGCGCGTCCAGGGCAGGCGATACTGCCCCGTCACCAGGTCTTTGTAGAACGGCTGGTGCTGGTGCCACAGCATGACAACTCGCAGTTGAGCCATGTCTTTATGATTCCACCTAGCCTATCGGCAAATTGTCAGTTTAACCCACATTTCCTGGTTGAGGTCCGGGTACGCGAGGACGATACTTTTGTGTCGAGGTGATTAGTGGATAGCTATGAGATTCCGTAGCACAGTCAGGTCACAACTGCCAGGTTAGAGATGCAAAAAATGAACATGATCGGCTTCTTGCTGGTTGCTGCAACCGCGTCAACGGTCGGTTGCTCCTATCATAAGCCGGAGAACTCTGCTGAACCGCAGTTTGACCTTGCCGCCCATTGCCTGTCCAAAGAGGCCATAACCAAACAACGGGCACAACGGGCACTCCCCTGCAACGCCGACGCGCTATTACGGAGGTTTGACCAGAGCTCCGTTGCTAACTTCGATAAGGCCATGCCTTCGGCGAAGCACGGGCAAGTGTTTTTGCCTCCGAACGAGTATTCGGATGTTGTGGACTGCGGCAAACCGGCTGTTCCCGGCCTCATTAGGTTAATCGCCAACAGAGACGGGTATATCGGTGATGCGGCATGGGGTGCTCTGGACGAGATCACGAACAGGAGATTTGGAACGCACGAGCCCGCTCCCAATCCTCCTGACGCTGTACAGCGGGCTGCCGTGGCTGAGAAGTATCAGAAGTGGTGGGAGGAGAACAAGGCGAAGAGCGAGACCGACTGGCTCCTCGCCGATATTGGGTCGAATGACGAACAGGGTCGGGAAGCCATCCATAAGCTAGGAATATCGGGAGATCGTGCGGCCATTCCGGCGCTGAAATCCTTGTTGGGGAACACATATCTCGGACCACGGGCGGCCGTGGCATTGGCCAGGTTGGGCGACGAGAGCGCCGTGCCAGTTCTCGTAGACTACTACATGGCTAGTGACTCGGAGCCCTTGCGAGAGACGGGTATTTGCGAGGCTTACGCTCTGACGGGTCAGACTATGAATTTCAATCCCAACGGTTCGCCAGAGGAACGCAAAGAAGCTCTTAAGCGCTGGCATCGTTGGCACGAACAACGGGTGGGGCAGCTCGGGTACTGATCGTGTACAACCGAAATGAAGCCGGAGAATGGGCTTTACGAATCCAACCGATATACTCTATCCATGCTAGATCGACACCAGATTACGAGATCCGTCAGCCGTCCACTCTTCACCGCAGCCATCGTGCTCGCCGCAGCCTTGGCCGGCGCCGCCAACCCTCCCGACCGTGTGCAGACTCTGAATGGCGTGCTTGAAGGCGGCGGCAGGCAGAGCTCTGGAGTGCGCATTTTCAAAGGCATCCCGTTCGCGCAGCCTCCCGTGGGCGATTTGCGCTGGAAGCCGCCGCAGCCGGTCCAGAACTGGAAGGACGTGCGTCAGGCGGTTCAGTTCGGACCGCGCTGCATGCAACATCCCGTCTTCGGCGACATGAATTTCCGCTCGAACGGGATGAGCGAAGACTGCCTCTACCTGAACGTCTGGACGCCCGCTAAGACGGCCAATGACGGTTTGCCGGTGTTGGTCTATTTTTACGGCGGTGGATTTTTAGCCGGTGACGGGTCGGAGCCGCGCTACGACGGCGAAAGCCTGGCCCAGAAAGGCATCGTCGTTGTCACCACAAACTACCGTCTCAGCGCGTTTGGATTCCTCGCCCACCCTGAACTGACCAACGAATCCCCGCACCACGCCTCTGGCAACTACGGCCTGCTCGATCAAAACGCCGCCTTGCAGTGGGTGCAACAGAACATCGCCGCCTTCGGTGGCGACCCGAAACGAGTAACCATCGCCGGCGAATCGGCCGGGTCGGTCTCGGTCAGCGCGCAGATGGTATCCCCGCTCTCGAAAAATCTGATCCATGGCGCCATTGGAGAAAGCGGGTCGATACTCAGAGCCCTTCCCGCCGTCCCGCTGGCTCAGGCGGAACAGAAAGGCCTCGAGTTCGCCACCAGCGTTGGCGCGACTTCTTTAGCGGCCCTCCGGGCGATGACGACCGAGCAGCTTTATGCGGCGACCCGCAAGCCCGATGAAGCAAGCATCAGGACGGGCGTGCCATCATTCCCCTTGACCGTCGACGGTTATTTCTTGCTTGAACCCGCCGCATCTGTTTTCGCCGCCGGCAAACAGGCGCACGTTCCTTTGCTGGTAGGGTGGAACTCAGAGGAAATGACTTGGCGGGCAGTGCTTGAGGGGCAAGCGCCGACGCTGGAGAATTATGACAAGGCGGTGCGCAGGCTTTATGGCAATCGCGCGGATGAGGTTTTGAAGTTATACCCGGCCTCCACGCCGGGCGAGTTAATCGAGTCAGCCACGGACTTGGCCAGCGATCGATTTATCGCGTACAGCACGTGGAAGTGGTTCGACCTGCAAACCCAGACCGGCGGCAGCCCGGTATACCGTTATCTCTACGCCCGCGCCCGCCCACCGATGACTCCTGAAATGGGCGACGCAGCGCCGGGTCTGGCCGGTGGCGTAGTCAAGGGCCCGGACGCGAAGGCCCACGCATTCCCGCCGGCCCGTGGCGCGGTGCACTCCGCGGAAATCGAGTATGCGCTGGGCAATCTCTCGACCAACAAGGTCTACGCCTGGACTCCCGAGGACTACAAGGTCTCCAATCTAATGCAGGAGTACTTTGCGAACTTCGTGAAGAAAGGAGATCCCAACGGACCAGGCTTGCCCGCCTGGCCGGCAGTCAAGAGCGGAGCGCCCGTTCTAGTCATGCGCCTGGATGTAGAGTCCCACGCCGAACCGGAGAAGCACCGCGACCGCTACCTGTTCCTCGACCGTTCCAAGTAAATAATGCCTGTAGAGACGCGGCTAGCCGCGTCTCTGTTCGCGGCGGAGACGGGGCAAGCCCGGTCTCTAAAAAGTTTTGAAATCATGAACTCAAAAATCAAAGTCATCTTCTTCGACGTGGGCAACACGCTGCTCTTCCCCAATCGCGAGCGCATTCACGCGCCGCTAGCCGAACGCGGCATCGTGCCCGATAGCAAGCGCCTGCGCGATCTGGAATGCCGAACCAAGAATCGGTTCGATGCGATGATGACCAGCAACGGCAGCAAGGACCACAGCTTCTGGTGGATGTTTTACTCCCAGTTGCTCTCCGAGATCGGACTTAAAGACGACGCCATCCGCGATCAACTGGTGGCCAGCGTCAACGACTCCGGCAACTGGGACCAGATTCGCCCCGGCACCCCCGAACAACTGCGCGAGATCGGCGAGCGCTACCAGATCGCGGTCATCTCCAATGCGGATGGCAGAATCAAAGACGTGTTGCAGAGGTGCGGCATCGCCCAGTGCTTCCGCACCATCACCGACTCCGGCCTCGTCGGATACGAGAAGCCGCACCCGGAAATCTTCCGCCACGCCCTGAAGACCATGAATGCCGCACCCGAAGAAAGCCTCTATGTAGGCGACATGTATTCGGTGGACTACCTCGGCGCGAGCAGCGCAGGCATGCAAGCGCTGTTGATGGACGTTCCGGGCGCCTACCGCGACAAAGAAGTGCCGCGAGTGGAATCCCTCGAAGAGTTGCAGATCGTCCTGCGCGAAAGGCAGTCTAATTTCCCGTAGAGACGCGGCTCGCCGCGTCTCGGCCGGTGATATCAATCTGCGGGCCAGTTACTACACTTCAATCACCTGGTGATCGTGACAATCGGTATGCATCGTCTGATAGAGGTCGGCAAGCAACCCCGTACCATACCGCGCCACGAAGCTTACGCCGGCGACTTCGCGCTCCTGGAGCGCCTTATGCGGAAACAGCGCGTGGCTCAAGGCATCCGCGTGCCGCGTGATGACCTCGTTGCGCAGCAGTTCCGCCCGTGAAGCTCGCCGATGCAGCCGGTTGATCTCATTCCACATGCTCATCCGCGCGCGGTCCGCCGCTTTTATCAGGGTTGAATCCAGCTTCCCAATCGCTTCGCGAACCGCCGTCATCGACCGCTCAGCGCTCGCGTACGCCTCCGAAAAGCGCGTCTGCAAATCCGAGGGCAGCGAACGCGCGGCAATCGCTTCTCGCACCCTTTCCGGTCCAGCGAACAAATCGGGCAGGCCCAGCCGGTAGCGCGTCAAAATGCGCGCGGGCTTGGCCTCAACCAGCGTCGCCGAAAAACGCGGCAGGATCGGAGTCACTCGTCCCAGCAGTTTTTCGTAGACGACGGCCGCCTGCGCGAAGTATGCGACCTCGGCCGCTCCGCCCGTATAAACCAGCGTCGGCAGCAGGTAATCCTGCACCACCGGACGAAACAGCACATTGGCGTTGAACTTCTCCGGAGCCGCTTCAATGCGGTCGAGCAGCTGACCGTGAGAGATCCGTTCATCGCCGACAGCATATTCGCCGCCATTGGCGCCATTATTTCGCCGCCGCACCACCGTGCGCGCGCCATCCTTCACTTCAAAAAGCAGCGTGGTCGAAGAAGTGACTTTCACCTGCTGGTGATATCCCGCCCCTTCAAGCGCCTTGTCGCGCGCCAGTAAAGCCCCATCAAGTTCGGAAGCCCGTTCGATCGCCGCGCGGAACAAGGGCTTTGCGATGTCATGAAAATCTTTGTCTGCGGGATCAAGCAGGATGACGCCCCACTCCGCAAACAGCCGCGCAAAGAGCAAGCCAAACCCACTACCCAGAGTTTCTCCCGGACGGTACGCCTGGCGCAGCCAGGTCGAGACTTCGGAATCTCCCAGAAGCGTGGCGGCGCGCTCGACCACCGCCTCAATCTCCGGCCCGAACCCGACGGTTCCCACGGGCGCGTCCGCCACCGCGTGATTCTCGAAAGCGTTGTTCTCCACCACGAATCGTTCCGCAAGTCCGCGCTCGGAAAGCAGCGAGACGTGATTGACCTCGGCCAAATCGTGATCCTCGGTCGCGAGCCAAAACACTGGGACGCAATCCACTCCGGCCGCCGTCGCCTCTTCCGCCAGCTTAACTGCGGTCAGCGCCTTAAAGATCGAAAACAGAGGCCCGCCAAAGAGGCCAACTTGCTGTCCCGTAACCGCCGTCAGCGCGCCGCACCGAAGCCGCTCAACATTGGCCAGCGTCTTCGGAGATGCGCCCCACGCGCGATTCTGCCGCTCGAGAATCGCGCTGACCTTGCCGCGGCGCGCGGCGTCGTAAGCCCCGCGCCCGGATTCGTCCTTCGCCCACTCAGAAAAAATCGGCGACCGTGGATACATCCCGCGAACGGAAGGAGCGTAGGAAAGATAATCGAGGAAGAGACGTGTGGAATGCGGAATCTGCTGGAAGGGCAAACACTGCGACTTCATCGGCAGCGCTCCCGACATCTCTCGATACACCGGCGCATTGTTACGATCCGCATATATTCTCAAACTATCGGAAGCCAGCTCGTGGGAATCTTCGCGAGCTCCTAAAAGTAGCACTTCCCAGGCAGCTAACACCAAGCTTAACTACATCTGATGATGTGGAAGCGCTCAGGTTGCAGAGAGTGAACGCGTTTGCAACAGCATAGCCGTTCCTGAAGGGCATAGACTGTGCTAGTCGGAATCACTCACATAAGGAGGGCGATCTTGTGACCATTACTTCCTGCAAGATGACCGCGTGCTTTCTCCAGGTTGCCGTGGTTGCGCTGTGTATTGGTGCGCCTGTCCACGCTCAATCCGGCATGGACAAGCAACCAGCAAGTACCAGCCACAAACTCTCAATTCACGACACTAGATCGTACCAACGATGGCTGGATGAGGACGTCCGCTGGATTATCACCCCAGAGGAGCGCGCAGCCTTCATTCAACTGAAGAATATCGAGGACCGCGATCGCTTCATAGAAGCATTCTGGCTGCGCCGAGATCCAACACCCGGCACAGTAGAGAACGTCTTCAAAGAAGAGCATTATCGGCGCATCGCGTACGCAAACGAGCACTTCGCACGCGATATCCCTGGCTGGAAGACGGACCGCGGTCGAATCTACATCGTCCACGGCCCGCCCGACGAGATCAAGACAGAGTCTACCCGCAGCGGCGACGACTTTGTGAGGCCGACAGAGGTTTGGCACTACCATTCCATCCTGGGATACGGCAGAAACGTCGATTTGAGGTTTGTGGACGCGTGTGGCTGTGGTGATTATCGCTTGGAGGCTCGCCAGAAGAGCAAACTCATGCCTGACATCTAGCGCCTCTCAAACACCACCGCAACCTTGTCTTCATACGCCACCCGCCAATCCTGCGGAAGTTCGCGGAGCAGGTTGGCCAGTGTCGAATCGGAGGGTAAGAGCGCCGTCCGAATCTTCCACTGTTCGAGCGCGCCCTGCCATCCCGGCTCGGCCCGGGTCAGGATCAGGTACTGCCGAATCCGGCCCGAGCCGTAGAGATCGTGACGGTCATCGATTACAACCTTGCGCTCGGGATACATCCGGTAGATGAGATATCCTCCCCAGGCATCGGTCGAGAAAACCGGCTCCGTGCTAGGCTGATCTCCCACAAATTCCGTCTGCAGGAAATTCACCGCCGCGACCGGCATTTTCCGCGCGTCAAATTGCGCATGAACCAATTGCCGCGAACCAAGCCATCCCCCTTGAAGACAAATCGCGAATGCCAAGGCCACCGAGACCACCGGCCAAAGGTGCCCGCGAAGCTGCATTTCCTGCGCGCCCATGCGATCGGAGAAGTCTGAAATTCGGAGGGTGCATTTGCGTACCCATCGCCACGCACCCGGCTTCTCCGCCAATGAAGAGAAGTTTTCCCACAAGATGGGCCCAGCCACCAGCACCAGAAGCATCGAAGAAACCGGAAGATTGCGCGACGAATAGAATCCCGCATACGCCGCCAGCAGCACGACCAGCAGGTGGCTAAGCCGCAGCTTCCCATTGCCCGAAACACGATTGCCCGAAAGACGACTGCCCACAAACGCGATCAGCACCAGCACCAGAATCACCCCAAAGCAGCGCTCGGCCCAGCCGTGAAAATCAGGCGATTGGAACTCGTCGATCCGGCTCATAAGATAGCGATCGCCCAGATAGCGATAGATGTGCGCGTGCAGACGCCAGCCGTACGGATTCACCAGCGTCGCCGCCGCCGAGGCCGCCCAAGCCCAAGCCATAGCGCGAGCCCGATGGGCAGCGCGAATCGCGGCAAACGCATCCTTCTCGCGAACCGACGCGACGAATGCCGCGAACACGTAGATACCGAGCAGCGCCATGCCAAAAAGCCATCCGCCATGCAGATTCACCCAAAGCAACATCGAGGCGGGAAAGAACCATGGAATCCATCGCGGCAGGTTCGCATTCTCCCAGCGTTCCCATCGTTCCAGCACGGCAAACCACAGCAGCGAAAAGAGCCAGCTCACAATATGCGGGCGCGCGTACAGATGAATCGTCGAAGCGGCCTCCGCCAACAGCATCAGCACGACCGCCAGCAGCAGGCCGGTCCTACGCCGCAGCAGCATCGAAAGCAGCCCCGCGAAAATCGCAGCTACCAGCAAGGCGCACAGCCAAACCACTCCGTTCAGTCCGCAAGCCTGGTGCAGAATTCCGAGCAGCATGTCGTACAGCCACTCCCACGCAAACCAGGGCTGACCCTGCATGATTGAAGAAAACGGATCGGTGCGGGGAAGCGAATGCGTCGCCAGAATCTGCTCGCCGGTCCGGATGTGCCACCCGATATCCGCATCCGCCAACGGACGATTCGACAAAGGTCCCGCCAGCAGCGACCAGAAAAGAAAAATGAAAATGATGTCGCGGACGGAAGGCAGAAGAAAACGCAGAGCTGGCGAACTGGGCTGCGACGTGGACATCCGAAGAGCGAGTGTACAAGGTTTCAAGGTTTCAAGGTTTCAGAGATCCGAGGCTTCAGAGTTTCCGGAAAACCAGCAGAGGAAGCTCGCAAATCCGAACCAGAATTTGTCTTTGAAACCTTGAAACTCTGAAACCTTGAAACCTGGCTCTAATATCGCAGATATCCAATCCCCACCCGCATGTCGTGCAGGAGGCTATTCGGCATGGTCACGGCAACGGTCAAGCCCAGCACGGCGTGCACGATGCCGATGGGATAAATACAGCGATAGCGCCGGAACATCTCGCAGAAAAACAGCCCGCCAACCAGGGTGAAAGTCGTCAGGATGGGACTGGGCAGGTGAGCGATTGCAAACAAAGTCGCCGCGACCCAAACCGCCGCCGAACTCCCAAACAGTTCCTCGCAGCGCGTAAAGAAAAACGATTGCAGGATGAATTCCTGAATGAGCGCCCAGACCACGTACTGCCACGCCAGGTGAAGGCTCGGCCACGTCGGATTCGCCGGAACCTCGCCGCCAGCCCAGTGCACCATCGTCACCAGAAAAACAACCGTGGCAAAACTGATCCCGAGCACCACGCTGGCGCCGAACGTCTTCGGTAATCGGAGGCCAAGCCGTTCCAGCGACGCGCGGTCAATCAGCGTCAGGACCAGAATCGCGATCGCCGCTATGCCGACCCAGCGGATCCGAGTCTCCAGCCGTGGCTCCCAAAGCCCAAACTCCAGAAACAGAAACGCGACAATGATCTGGGCCCAAACGAAAGGCCGGCGGTAGGCGGCCGGAACCGGAAGGCTCCGGACCTTAAAGGCCCGCGGAGTCGCGGCCGGCTCTGCGGGAAAAGTTTTCGTCGAAACATCCATTCTGTGAATCTCTATAGTAGAGACCAAAGTCGATGCCAATAAAGCTGCAGCCAAAGAACAGCAAGCCCAGACCGAGGGTAGTGATCGTGGGCGCCGGCTTCGGGGGCTTGACCGCTGCCCGCTGGATCGCACGGCTCCCCGTTGAGGTGACGCTGGTCGACCGGAAAAACCACCACACCTTCCAGCCGCTGCTCTACCAGGTTGCTACCGCCGGCCTGTCTCCCGGCGAAATCGCAGCGCCCATTCGCTGGATACTAAGAGGTTACTCCAATATCGAAGTGTTGCTCGAAGAAGTGGTCGATTTCAATCTGGACCAGAAGAAAGTTATCACCAAGGAGCAGGCGCTCGATTACGACTTTCTCCTCATCGCCTCGGGCGCAACCCATGCCTACTTCGGTCATGATGAATGGGAGCCTCTGGCGCCCGGCCTGAAGACGATTGAAGACGCGCTCGAAATCCGCCGGCGTGTTCTGCTGGCCTTCGAACTGGCCGAGCGCGAGACTACTGATCGGACCACTGACAAGACCCCCGCCGGCCAAAGCGGATCGCCACTGCAGTTTGTGGTTGTCGGCGGCGGACCCACCGGCGTTGAACTCGCCGGAACGCTGGCTGAAATTGCCCGCCATGCCATGAACCACGAATTTCGCAACATCGACCCGCGACAAACCCGCATCCTCCTGATTGAAGGCGGCCCGCGCGTCCTGGCGGCGTACTCCGAAGAGCTTTCCCACAAAGCCGAAGAGCAACTGCGGCGGCTGGGAGTCGAAGTCCGCACCTCCCACGCGGTCACGGGCATCGAGCCCGGCGCGGTCTGGGTCGGCGGCGAAAAGATTGCAGCGCCAGTTATTTTATGGGCAGCGGGGGTTGCCGCTTCACCACTCGGCCGAAAGTTGGGCGCGCCCGTCGACCGCGCCGGCCGCGTCCTCGTTCAACCCGATCTCAGCATTCCCGGACACAGAGAAGTTTTTGTCATCGGCGACCTCGCCGCGCTCCAGGATGAAAATGCCAAGCTGCTGCCCGGAGTTGCGCAGGTCGCCATCCAGCAAGGGAACTGGGTCGCGGAAACCATCGCCCGCGACCTTGAGCATCAACCGCGACGCGATTTTCACTATCACGACAAAGGCAGCCTCGCCACGATCGGCCGCGCCGCCGCCGTTGCCCAGTTTGGCAAGTTCGAGTTGTCCGGATATTTCGCCTGGCTGGCGTGGTTGTTCATCCACATTCTTTTCCTGATCGGATTCCGCAATCGTCTTTTGGTGATGATCCAGTGGGCCTGGTCGTATCTCACCTATGAGCGCGGAGCCCGCCTCATCACTGGCCGCGACGATCTGCCGGGCTGGACTGAGTCCCAGCCCCAACCCGCAGAAAACGGAACCAGCGAAGCAGCGATTCCCGTGAGCCGTCGACGAGCGTGATGCGCCGTCTCCTGTGTCGTTATAATCAACTGGTCGTGAAACGCACCGCTGCTTTCGTCTTTCTGCTTGCTCTGTTTCTCTGTCCACTGCTTAGCGCCCAGGATACTTCTGCCTCTGCTCGCACTGTGGTTGGCCGGACCATGGTCGTGATTCCCTTCGAGAATGACTCTCCGACCCCGGGCCTGGAATGGATCGGCGAGTCTTTTCCCGAAACTTTCCACCAGCAACTCAATTCTCCCGTGCTGTACGTGGCCAGCCGCAACGAGCGCCTCCGAGCTTGTGATCGCCAGGGCATTCCAGCCGGCGTTCATCCGTCGCGCGCCACGCTTTACCGCCTAGCCGAGCAGATGGATGTCGATTACGCCGTGCTCGGTTCCTACAGCTATGACGGCACGCGTCTGACTGCAACCGCCCAGTTGCTCGATATGCGGGCGCAGAAGCTCTTGCCCGAAGCCACCGAGTCCGCGCCCTTGGCCGATCTCGGCACGCTGCAATCCGCGCTCGCTTGGGATTTGCTTCGCCAGATCCGCACCGACTTCTCCATGCCCAAGAACAACTACGTAGCCAGCGTTACGCCCGTCCGCCTGGACGCTCTCGAGAATTACATTCGCGGCGTGCTGGCCACAACCGCTGAGGAAAAAGTGCAGCACTATCGCGAAGCCGTCCGCCTGAATCCAGACTATGCTCAAGCCTGGCTGGAACTGGGTAAGACTTACTACGCCCAACGCGCATACGAGCCGGCGATCGCCGCTCTAAGCCAGGTGCAACAGTCTTCTTCAATGTCAGGTCTGATGTCAGGTCTAATGTCAGACGCGGTCGCCCGCGAGGCGAATTTCTATCTCGGACTCGCCGCCTACGCGCACGGAGAGTTCGCAAAATCCGCAAGCGCCTTTGAGTTCGTAGCCGCGCGCCTGCCTTTGGCCGAGGTCTATAACAATCTCGGAGTCGTCGCCGCCCGCCGCGGCCAGAAGAAGGCCGTCGAGTATTTCGAGCGAGCGATTCAGAACGATCCGAGCGATGCCGACTATCATTTCAACCTGGGAGTGACTCTCATCCAGGCTGGCGATCGCGCCGGCGCGGCACGCGAACTGCAAGCGGCGCTCGATCAGCGCCCCAACGACGCCGAGGCTAGAACGTTGCTCGACTCCTTGACACCACCGGCCGGCGGTATTGTGCCGGGCAGTGCCACCTCGAAGGCCCCCACGGAGCGCATCAAGCGAAACTACGAAGAAGACGCCTTCCGCCAGATGACCACGCAAATGGGAAGCTGGGCCGAGCAGCAATTTGCCCGATCCGACCCTCGCACCCACGCCCGCTTTCACCTCGAACTCGGCAAGGAACTTCTGGCCCACGGATTCACCACCGAAGCCGAGGCCGAATTCCGCCACGCCGCCGCCGTCGATCCCTCGAGCAGCGCGCCGCTCACCGCCCTCGCCGAAGATTACGACGCGCGCGGCGACGCCGCCGAAGCCCGCGCCCAAGCCGAGGCCGCGCTCCGCATTCGCGAGTCGGCCGAGGCCTACCTGATTCTGGCGCGGCTCGATTTGAGAGAAAATAGAATGGAAGCAGCCGCCCAGAACATCGATCGCGCCCTGCAGTTGGAGCCCGGCAATTCCGCCGGCCAGGATTTAAAGCGCACCCTAGCAGCCAAGCTCGCGGAGAAAGCGCCGCCGCTGCCACAGCCATGAAGCCATTTCGATCTTTCGCCTCTAGAGCCCGCGTGGGGACGGGCGCCCTCGCCCGTCCAAGCCGAGCGGAGCTCGGCAGCGGCGTGCGCCCACAACAGCTCTGGATTCGCCAAGCGGCGCGCTGCCTCGCAGTGCTGTTTCTCTTCGCCGCCCCCTGCTCCGCCGACGTCTTGAGGATCGCAGTCAACGACGTCATCCAGCCGGTCACCGTCGAATACATTGGCCGCGCTTTCGAAATGGCAGCCGCCAACCACGATCAAGCTGTCCTGATCGAAATGAATACTCCCGGAGGACTAGTCGATTCGACGCGCCAAATCATCGAAAAGATCGAATCTTCCCCGGTGCCCGTGATCGTCTACGTGGCTCCGACGGGAAGCCGTGCTGGGTCCGCAGGCATCTTCATCCTCGAGGCGGCGGACGTGGCTGCGATGGCTCCGGGCACCAACGCCGGAGCGGCGCATCCCGTCTTGCTTTTTGGCCCAGTCGCGGCCAAGCCCGATGACGAGATGAACCGAAAGATCGAAAACGACACCGCGGCGTTCATGCGCGCCATTGCCTCCAAGCGCGGCCGCAACGTCGAACTGGCGGAGAGCGCCGTGCGCGAGTCGAAGTCGTTTACCGATCAGGAGGCGCTCGACAAGAAGCTGATCGAATACATCGCTCCAAGTGAGCAGGACCTGTTCCGCCAATTGAACGGGAAGAGTTTCAAGCGATTTAACGGCGCGATCGTCACGTTGAACCTGACCGCCGAGCCGGTGCGCGACTACCAGATGACGCTCAAAGAGCGCATCCTCTCCTACCTCATGGACCCCAACGTGGCGTTCATCCTAATGGCCATCGGAGCGCTCGCGCTCTACGCCGAATTCAACCACCCCGGCGCGGTCATTCCCGGAACCGTGGGCGTGGTCTTCATTCTTTTGGCAGCGTTCGCCTTGAATCTGCTCCCCGTGCGCTTCGCGGCCGTCGCCATGATCATCGGAGCCTTTGCCCTGTTCGCCGCCGAAGCCAAGTTCGCCAGCCACGGCGTGCTCACCACCGGCGGCATTGTCTTGTTGACGCTGGGAGGCCTGTTCCTGGTCGACGCGCCGATTCCCGAAATGCGCGTCCACCTCGTAACCGCGCTCGCCGTCAGCATCCCGCTCGGACTGATCACGGCTTTCCTAATGAGCATCGCCGTGCGCGCCCGCCGCAACAAAGTTGTAACCGGCGAACAAGGACTAATCGGCGAAATCGGAATCGCGCAAAGTCTGCTGGCGCCCTCCGGAAAAGTTTTCGTGCACGGCGAGCTTTGGGACGCCGTCTCCGCAGTCCCCATCGCCTCCGGAGAACAAATCGTAGTGCGCCAAGTCGATGGCCTCACGCTGCGAGTCGATCCCGTAGCGGCAGCGAGAACAGTCATGGCGTAAAGAAGATCCCTCCACACTTGTCATCCTGAGCGCAGTAGGGACTTCACGAAGTGAAGCCCCTGCGGAGTCGAAGGACCCCTGCATCCTTCGCGCTGGCAAGCGCGCGTCAGGGGATTCTCTCCGTTCATCGGAGCTCGGTCGCGCGCCCCATTCATTCGCATTCTTTGAGAATGAATGGGCGACGCTGCCCGTCAACTCAGAAGACGCAAAAACCGATCAGCTAGGTGGGAGTTTAACCCTTCTTGAACGCAACCGCCTCGCGAATTAGAAGTTGTGATTGCCGTGGCGCGGATCGTAGTCGAACCTCATGAGTCCGTCGCGATAATCGATGGAAATCGTGAGTTGCCGCAGGAGTGTGCTCCCCAGGAATCCAGAAATCTCGACGCCTGCGCCTCTACTGAGTCCGGCGGTGTCGAAGGTAACGAGATCGTTATTCTGCTGCCGGATGCCGGCGAACTGAAAACTGATCGCATCGCTGAACGAAACATTTGCAACTTCCCCGCTCAATCCTTTGACCGTCACCTCTCCTCCACTGTGAACCTTGGTAACGGCTCGGGCCGCCTCCTGGGAAATGGTGGTGCTGAACGAGCCAGTGTCGACCATAAACAGCCGAGACGCCTTGCCGTTCAAAACGACCGGAACGATCAAATAGTGCCCCGAGCGAAACACTGGCACAAAATCCTTCATCGTGGGACTGATGTAACGGTCCTGCGGACCGCCTGACTCCGCGGAGTCTGCAGCCTCTGTGTTGAGCGTGACGGCGCTGTTGGTGGTGTCGGTGGGGCGGGGCGGGAGTTGGGAGAGCATAAACTTCCGCAGGGGGTAGTCGAGGGTCACCAGGTAACTGCTGAAAACGTCCGTGCCGATAAGGCCGTCCATGCCCAGGATGTCTTTGCGATCCGTAACTCTCACAATACAGTCACGAAACTCGAGGGAGCCTACCTTGACGGAGTCAGCGCTGGCGAGATATCCGCCCTGGGCGCCTTGATCTCCGACGCCGCCAAGCTGTGTTTTGCCAATGGGTTTAAGCCCCGCTCGTTCCGCGATGGCACGATTTACGAGTAGCCCGGAGGCGCCGGTGTCAACCGCAAGATTAGCCAAGTTGTTGTTGAAAAGAACGCGAAGTCCCCAGCTCTGAATGTGCCGGATACCCCCCTCGCCGAAGACCGGAGCGAGGGGAAGCTCAGTCGAGCTGGCAGTGGAAACCAGGTGGCACGTTTTGTCCGGGGGATTGCTGGCCCAGCGTTCGAGATTAGCCAGACCCTTTTCCATGCGGGCGCGCTCCTCGGAGTCCATGCCATTGGCGGCGTCGAGGAATTGCTTCTGTTGATCGATGCGCGGGGCGAGCGGGAGAGTCCCCAGCCAAGTCCGGCGAATATCCATGTCCCAGGGATCGAGACCGTGGGCAATAGCGATGGCGCGCTGCTCCGAAGCAAACATCGAGTTGAGGCGAAGAACGCGGGCACGGAAGAGATAGAGACGCGCACTACAGGGGTCGATCCGAAGCGCCTGGTCGGCGGTAGCGGCAGCCTCGGCAATCTTGCCTTGGCGGTACTGAACTTCGGCCCATGCGGTAAGGAGTGGAACCGAGTTCGGCGCCAGGGAGAGTTCGGCGTTGATCGTGGAGGCGGCGTCTGCGACCTTATCCTGTCGGACCAAGGAGCGGACCAGACCCGCAGTCAGCGTTGCGTCATGCGGCGCTTTGCCGAGCGCCTCGCGATAGAGAGATTCTGCCTGGCTTGCATTGCCGGCCAGGTATGCCTTTTCGGCAGGGGACGCTTCGTGGGCAGCAACGACATGGCAAGCCAGATTGTCGCCGCCGGCCGCCATAACCTTGGCTTGGCCTACACTCGCCATAATCCAAAAACCGATCAGGAAGGAAAGAAAAATCGCAGACCATCGATGCAGAGACACAGCAACTCTCCTTGGAAACATCCCGGTTATAGGGAAGCTCTGGCAGCGGGAAAGCCACGCAAAGCACCAGTAAGTGTAGATCGAGTTACTCGGAATTACTAGGTTTGCATCCGCCCGCCCCCGCGCCTACGGCGCTGTGGGTTCTTTCCGCTTTTCTTCCGAATCCACTGAAAACAGCATGTAATGATCGTAACTGTGTTTGCGGTAATAGTGGTGCTTGTGATAGTCGAGATAGATTTCCGCGCTCTTCGGAAGCCACAACTCCAGATTTTTTTTGGGAAACGGAACTGGGCCATACTCCACAACCTGTTGCTCGCTAATCAACTGGATCTCCGGCACCGGACGCACCAGCTCCGATTCGATCCGCACGATCTGAAAGTTATCCGCCGTAATCCAGGCGCGCCCTTTCAACCGCAACGGAAATTTTTGACCGCCCGCGAAGAAAATTTGGAATGCGGTGGGCCGGTTTTCGCGCTCCTTAAAGTGAACCAGCCAAGCCGCTTGCTCATGCCAGCTCCCCAACCCTTCGCATGTCATCTCGAAATCGTCCCGCTTGCTAGGGTGAAATACCAGAGCCAACCCTGCAAACCCGCTGGTGTCTCCGATCTCGTCGGCAACGTTGTCGCTCGCCTGGCGCTCGGAGCGTTGTTCGTCCACCGTAACAAACCCTAGTTTCTCCTCCGAAAGAGAAGCTACATAGTCGTAGTCGCGAGTTTTCGTCGCGGCGGTATTCCCCATCTCATCCACCCGGTTGTGCAGCACTTGCTCGTTGGCCGCAATCCGCGAGACGTTGTCCGCCAGTTCTTTCACGCGTCCGCCCGACATCTCCATCACGTTCTCAAAGGGACAGCTAACCCCAGCCGCGACCGGCGGCTTAGTTTCATCGATCCCCTCGGGCCGCCAGGGCTTGACCGAGAACCCAAGTTCAGGCGTGGCGAGCAGAGGGTCGATGCCCGACGAAGATATCGCGTTCTTCGCCGTCGGATCAGCATCCCGGACAGAACCGGCGCCGGATTTTTCGAGGGTGGCGATCAGGTCGCGCACTTGCGGAACGACAGGGTTCTTGGGTGAATCCTGCACGAAGGTTTTGAGTGCCTGGATACCTTCTTCCTTCTTTCCCAAATCAACCAGAGCCTCTCCCAGAACCAGATTCGCCGTCTGCGCCTCGGCTTTCCCATTGGCGATGGCCAACTCCGCCTGTTGCCGAGCTTTCTCAAACTTCCTTTGTTTGAGGTAAGCATCGGCCAGTAAGTTGTGCGCCATCCAATAGCCGGGATGCGCCCTGATTGCTTTTTCCAGCGCCGCCGTCGCCCCGAGATAGTCTTCTTGAATGAGATCTACGCGGCCGAGCAACGTCAACGCCTGCACGTTGCGCGCATCGAGATTGGAAGCGGACTCCAAATAACTCCGCGCCTGACCAAGGTTGTTTTGCTGATAGAACAGGTATCCCAAAAGATAATTCAGATCCGAACTCGACGGCGCCAGCTTGTAAGCCGCATCCAATCTCTTGCGCGCGTCCTTCAGATTTCCGGACTTGAGGGCGGAGACGGCATGCTTAGCTTCTTTGCGCGCCTTGGAGGACATCGCCGCTTCGGCGATGTTGAGGTCCACCGCCTCCGGATCTCGATGCAGCGCGACCTCGATCCGAACCGTATCTTCTCGTGTAGCGGTCAGGAATTCCTTTCGCTCGCTCAAATATCCGACAGCGCTTATCTCGACTTCGTACCTGTCGAAAGGCAGACCGAGTCCGGCTACCGATTGGTCGTCGGTGGTTTTCCAGACAACGTTGTGAGTGGACTGGTTGGTAATCTTCAAGACCGCCTGCCGGTCCAGGTGGGCCTTGCCGTTCTCCGCAAACACGGTAACCATCACCAGTTCCTCGCCGGAGTGGAGTTCGTACGAGTGGAGCTCGTCCATTCGCACTGTCCTCCCCATGGTTGTCTGCTGAAGTGCCTCCCCCGGTGTCTCCGTATTCTGAGCCTGGCTCGAGGTAGGCCCCACCAGAAGATGGAGGAGAAAGAAAGTTCCCATGCAACAAGTAACTGCGACCCGTGCCCCATTTTGAGAAAGCATAAGATAACCGCCCGTATTATCGCACGTTAGGAACAGGCGAACGGCGCAGCCTTTCTGATGGGATTAGCTCTTTTTCCCCTGTAATGGAGCGCGGGTGGCGGGGAGGTGGCCCAGTCCTTGCGGCCCTTCTCCGGCAATCCTCCGGAGCGAAATACCCGAGCATCAAGCCCCGGAGGGGCGGCCTGAACTTAGCCCAGCGCTTCAGCGCTGGGGACAGCGGCAACCACGATTCAAGTCCCGGAGGGACGGGCCGAACTTAGCCCAGCGCTTCAGCACCGGGGACAGTGGCAAGAACGATTCAAGCCCCGGAGGGACTGAACCGTGGCGTCATCCTCAGCCATCAGCGATCAGCCGTCAGTTCCCGGCTCTCAGCCGCCCCATCCAAGTTGTCATCCTGAGCGCAGCAGGGACTTCACAAAGTGAAGTCTCTGCGCAGTCGAAGGACCCCTGCATCTTCTCGATCAGCCAGGGCGTGTCAGGGATTCTCCCCGTCAATTGGCGTCGCGGGTGCCCCACTCATCGCGTCCTTTGCGATGAGTGGGCTTGAGGCGGGTGGCCAACATCTCGCCGACAAGCTAGCGCATTGACTTAGCTAGCGCCAGCAGAGGAAGAAACGGGGATGCCCCACTTCTCGCGCTTTTCGAGAAGTGGGCCGCCGAACAGCCGACCCCGGAACTGCCGCAGTCCGCCGAGCATCCGACTCCGATCCAACTCTTTCGTCACAATCGGCCAGTGTGCGCCATCACAGACTTCCAACCCGCCGTGCGCGATTATGGCGCTCCGAATTGGGGCAGTTAAGAGGTGTGACCGTTTCCAAAAACGGCCCTCGAAGCTGCCCCAAAACCATTTTCAGCGCTCTTCGACAACCTAACTCCTTATTTCTGAATACTTTGGAGTTAAGTCTTTATTCCTGAATACTTTAGCGCAAATCGGGTGGGCGGTACCAATGAGTCATAACCTTAATAGTAAATAGACGGAAATCATCGCAGCCACGCATCATCCTGGACACTCCGCTACCTCGTTCCTCACAGCTCATTTCCGCTCGCATGCGCTACAATCCGCTGAGACTCTGAATCGCGAATTGCCTGGAGGCATTTATGGATCTCGGATTTCCGGTGATCACCGTTGCTATCGTCATCGTCGTCATCTACATTCTCAGTTCCATCAAGATTCTGGCCGAATATGAGCGCGGCGTTATCTTCCGCCTTGGACGTCTCCTCGGTACTGCCAAAGGCCCAGGCATCATTCTCGTCTTCAGCCCGATCGATCGCATGGTGCGCATTTCGCTGCGGCAGGAAGCGCTCGAAGTTCCGCCGCAGGACATCATCACCCGCGACAACGTTACGCTGAAAGTGAACGCGGTTATTTTCCTGCGCGTGATCGATCCCAATAAGGCCGTCGTGGAAGTCTCGAATTACGCCTACCAGACTTCGCAGTTTGCCCAAACCACGTTGCGCTCGGTGCTGGGCGAACAGGAACTCGACGAATTGCTGGCTCATCGCGACAAGATCAATCTGCGCCTGCAGAGCATTCTCGATCAGCACACCGCGCCTTGGGGCGTGAAGGTCGCCAACGTGGAAGTCAAGCAAGTGGATATGCCCGAGTCCATGCTGCGCGCTATGGCCAAGCAGGCCGAAGCGGAACGCGAGAAGCGCTCGAAGATCATCCACGCCGAAGGCGAGTTCTCGGCCGCCCAGCGCCTGGTCGATGCCGCGCACTTGCTCGCCACCGAACCGATCAGCATTCAGTTGCGCTATCTGCAGACGCTCACCGAAATCGGCGTCGAGAAGAACACGACCGTCGTCTTCCCCGTGCCCATCGATTTCTTCTCCGGCATGCAGAAGTTGCTCGCGAGCGTGCCCGCGCCCGGCGCGCCGACGGGAAAGTAGAGGTCAACACTACTAAACATGGCCACGGCGCAGCAGGACACGGAGATCACGCTCGGCACCGGCCGCATGCTGGCGCTCTTCTTCACTCTTGTCCTGGTCTGCGCCTTCTTCTTTGCGATCGGCTTTTCGCTGGGCAAGAGAACCGCCATGGCAGGCATAGGCAGCTCGTTGAGCGCGCCCGTTGGAACTCCAGCGACCGTCGTTCGGCCCTCGGCCGCGAAGAACACGCCTCAGCCGCAATCTCCGTCCACATCCAACGATTTCAGCTTCTACAAGGCAGTAGGCGAGAAGAATGCCGATGCCGCGCTCACTCCTCCGGATTCGAAGGCGCAACCAGCGCCCTCAACCGCAGCCACCCCAACCGGAGAAGCGCCGCCAAAGCCCGCCACCGACGCCGCAACCGCGCCGCCCGCAGCATCAACAACAACCAGCGGTTACTACGTGCAGGTCGCCGCCGTCACCCGGCAGGAGGATGCCGATGCGCTCGTCGACGCTCTGAAAAAAAAGCAGTATCCGGCCTTCACGGCCAACAATAGTTCCGTCGACAAGTACTATCGCGTCCAAGTTGGACCCTACGCCGACTTGAAGGACGCCGAGGCCATGCGCGCCCGCCTCATCAGCGATGGCTACAATCCGATTGTGAAAAAGTAGAGGGGATTTGGTAATTCTGTAATCGGGCAATTTGGTAATTGAAGATTAAAATCAATAGGTTTCAAATTACCAAATTACAAACTACACAATTACCCAATGGTCATCATGGCTCACGCCGCTCCCAATCTTGATCGCTTCCTGCACGCTATTGCCGACCCCACTCGCCGCCGGATTCTGCGCGCGCTCAAAGAAAAAGGCGGATGCTCGCTCGACAAGGAAATCGGACTCTGTGCCGCCGACATCGAGCGCCGCGTGAAGCTGGCGCAGCCTACCGTTTCCTATCACATGCGAATCCTGGAAAAGGCCCGCGTGGTAGAGGCCAAGCGCGAGGGCCACTGGCGCTGGTACCAGCGGAACGAAAAGCTGATTACGGAAATGATGCGGGGATTAGAGGGACAGCTCTAGAGGGAGCAGTTTTAGGCGGCTTCGGCGGCTATGTTCCGGCGCTCGCTGTGGAGGCTTTTTCTTCGTTCTTCTCCTTCGTCTTCACGGGAGGTTTCCCTTCCCGCTGGCTCAACCCACGAACCTGGGAGATCAGATCCGCTACTTCGAACGGCTTCGCCAACGATGGCACGCCGTGCTCCTGAAGGAAACTTCTTGTCTGCGGGTCGGTCACGGTAGAAAACGTCAGCAGCAGCCCTTTCTCCATGCCTGGGCAGTTTGCCGCGATCCATTCGTACATTTCCCGCGCGCTGCATCCGCCCGGCATACGGCCGTTCATCACGATCACGTCGAACGAGCCGTTACTCAGTAGCTGCTGCGTATCCTCGACACTCATGGAGGTAATGACTTCGGCTCCCGCGCCGACCAGCACGTCTCGTTCAAATTCCAGGACCGCTTCTTCGTCTTCGACCAGCAGCACGCGCCCTGCGAGCACCGACTCCCGCCGCGCTGGCGCCACCGTCTCAGTCAACGCTTGTTTCTCGCTGGCCAGCAAGCGGACCTCAATCGTCGCTCCGCCCTCTTTCCGGTTGCGCGCCACGATTTCCCCGCCATGTTCCTTGACGATCCCGTAGCAGATGCTAAGCCCCAGACCGGTTCCCTTGCCCACCGACTTGGTGGTATAGAAGGGATCGAAAATGCGGGTCGGGTCCTTGATTCCCGGACCGCTGTCGTCGAACTCCACGCACACGTAGGCGTCTTTCTTGTACACGCGCACTTTCAGCACGCCGCTGCCGCTGCCCTCTACCATGGCATCGAGCGCGTTGTTGATAATGTTGAGGAAGACCTGCTCCAACTGATGCGGATCGCCCAGCACCGAGGGCATGTCCTCGGGAATGTCGCGTTCCAGGGAGACGTTGTTGACCTTCAAGTCGTATTCGCGCAGCGTGAGCGACTCTTCCAGCACCTTGCGCAAATCCACTTCCTGCTTCTGCGGCTTGCGCTGGCGGGCAAAAGAAAGCAGATTCTGCACCACCCGGTGCGTCCGCTGCGCCTGCTTGAACAGCTTGCTCACATAGTCCGCCGAACGGGGATCGAGCCCCGCGCCTTCAAGCAGTTGGGCGTAACCGAGGATTGCGGTCAACGGATTATTCAACTCGTGCGCTACCCCGGCAATCAACTGGCCCACGGCCGACATCTTCTCGCTCTGCAGCAGTTGCTCCTGCGTACGCCGCAAGTCTTCGTAGGCCCGGCAAGTCTCCTCGTAGAGCTGCACCTTTTCGATCGTCGTGGCCAGTTGCCGGCTGATGGCGACCAGCAGATTCTCATCGTTGCTCGAATAGTGCCGGTCTTCCTTGCTGGCAATCCCCATGATGCCGATGGGCCTGTCCTTACTCCAGAGCACAACCCAGATCCAGTAGGGCAACCGGTCGGCGCACACAAACTCCACCACCGCGGCCGGCAGGTGCGGCAGGAAATCCTGGGTCACCACTTCCGCTCGCGAGCGCATCACCAACTCGCCCAGGCCTTCCGGAAACATAACCTCGGCCATGCGCACACGCGCTTCGCTGCGCGGACCCCAACCCGCGCGCCGCCGGTAGGCGCCATCGGATTCCGCTGCCAAATAGACCGAGCCGGTTTCCGCCCCAAACAGCGAGATCACCTGGCGCAAGGTCAGGTTCAGAATTTCATCCAGATCGAACGACTGGGTGGCGATGACGGCCATCGCATTGAGCGCGTTCAATTCGCGATTGCGCCGCCGCATCTCGTCTTCCGAGCGCTTCTTCTCCGTGACGTCAAGAACGAAGCCCTGATAGCGCGCAATGTTTCCATCCGCATCGCGCGTGGCAAAACAACTCTGTGCCACCGTCAGCAGCGTGCCATCCTTGCGCCGCACCGTGATTTCGAAGTTGCGCACGTAGTTGTGCGCCTCGATCTCCTTGCCGAAATTCTCCCGCTCTTCGGCCACCGAGTACAGCACGCTGCCCATGTCGAGCGCCATCAACTCGTCCCGGCTGCCGTACCCGAGCATGGTGACAAAGGCGTCGTTGCAGTCGAGCAACTCGCCGTCGGGCGTCGCTACGAACACGCCTTCCTGCGCCTGCTCAAACAGCATGCGATACTTTTCTTCCGCCACTTGACGCGCGGTCGTATCGTGAACCACGTGGATGGTGCCCTTCTGCTGGCCTCCCTGCTCGGCATACGATGAGGTCGAAATCACCGACTGCCCGCCAAAGCACGGATCAACCCCTTCCGTCAGCCCCGAGCCCCGTTCGCAGTAAGGGCATCCGCTCCAGGCGCGCTTTTGCGGTAGAACCTCTTCACAAAGATTGCCCAACACATCGGCGGGCGCCTTTTCCAGCCGCTGCAGCAGCGCTTGATTGGTCTTGAGGATGCGGAAGTCTGCGTCGTGCGCCAGAATCAGGTCCTGAATGGAATCAAACGTATTCATCCACTGCCGCTGCGAACGCAGCACCTGCTCCAACAACCGCAGATTCTCGATCGCGATCCCCAGCGACTGGGCCGCCGTGTCGAGAACCTCCAGTTCTTCCGGGGTATGGCGCGGGCTGCCGGAGCAGCCGAGCGACAACATCCCAATCGCCGATTTCTTGCCCTGCACCGGCAGCAGCACCACGTGATGAATGCCGCGCTTCCCCAGTTGTTCCCGCTCCGGCTCCGACATCTCCGAGAGTTTCATCACCGCCGTCCGGTTTTCCTGCAGAACGCGAACCTGGGTTTCATTCGTCCCGCCTTGCCCTATGGCACGCAGAGATTCCGGCGTCAGGCCAACATGTTGCGTGGGCACCAGTTCGTCGCCGTCCACCAACTGGAACCACGCTGCCTTCGCCCCGACTATGGATCTCATTTTCTCCAGCGCAGTCTGCATCATCGGGCCGTGATTCTGGCTGCGCCCAATCGTGACCCCCAACTCGTTCAGCATCGCCAGCCGTCGGGTGCGCAGACGCACGTCGTCCAGCGCCACCAGCAGAATGCTCGAACCGAACAGCACTTCCGCCAACAGGTAGCCTTCACTCGGAATGCGATTGGTAAAGGGAGGCCAATGCAGATTCAACGTCAGCAGCCCGGCGCCGAACAGGAACGGCCCCAACCCAATCCGCCCCCACCGGTAGCGCAGCAGTTCGACGGCTGCGCCCGCAGCAATCAGGCGGCATGCTACTTCCAACCCGCGCCCGAGGGTCTGCGAATCCGGGAAGTAAAGCGGCCGCATCGCGGCGCAGACCATCAACACCCACGAGAACGCCACCAGGGCCGTCAGCGCCTGCCGCGCTCGCGCCGATAGCAGCGCCGCCGCCCCAAACAGCCCCATCGCCAGCACAAAGTCGGCCTGCGCGAACGCGGCCATCGCCTTCGACGCGGCGTGCAACTCGCCTACGCCCGCTGCCCACTGAAACGCGCCGTAGGCAAGCCAGCCCGCTGCCCACGCCAGCAGACATCGTTCCCGGAAAACCCGGAAGAAAAGCAGACTGACCACCACCACGATCAGCGCGGTCGTCTCCCGCGCCGTCAACCACGGGACGATCAACATGCCAACCGAATTCCCAAACAGCCCGGCAGGACCCATAGATAAGCGCGCGATAAGCGCACGGACACCCAAGCTTTTAAATATCATGCTCTCTGCCCCTCGTTACCGGATTTCCGTGTCCAGTTGGTTACTTTCGGAATGTGAAGTCGCGGCCTAGAATAGCGATACAGTCACTTAGCGCCATGCCTAACGACCGCATCCTCGTGGTGGACGACGAGGAAACAATCCGCGAGATTGTTTCCTCCATGCTGGGCGGCGCCCATTTTCAGACTCGCCAGGCCGCCAGCGGCGTGGAAGCCCTTTCGATTCTGGACGCGGGCGACGAATTCGATCTGGTTCTCTCGGACCTGATGATGGCCGAAATGGATGGCATTGCCCTTTTGGAACATGCCAAGGAACGCTACCCGGACATGCCCATCGTCATGGTCACTGCCGTCCATGACATTCAGGTCGCGCTGCAGGCGCTGCGCAATGGGGCGTACGACTACCTGCTTAAGCCTTTCGAGCGCGAGCAACTGCTGGCCACGGTCCGCCGTGCCCTCGAGAATCGCCGCCTCAAACGGGAAAACGATGCCTATCGCACCAACCTGGAGGCGCTGGTTGCCGCGCGCACCCAGCAATGGAAAACGGCGCTTTCCAACCTCGAAAAGTCTTACGACATCACGCTAGAGGCCTTGGGCGATGCGCTCGACCTCAAGGACGCCGAGACCGAGGGCCACTCCAAACGCGTGACCGCGTTCACTATCGCCATTGCGCGCAAGATGGGCCTGCAGAAAGAAGAGATTAACGTCATCGCCCGCGGAGCCTTCCTGCACGACATCGGCAAGATGGCTATCCCCGACGACATCCTGCGCAAGCCCGGCAAACTCACGGACGAAGAAATGGCCATCATGCGCGAGCACTGTTACCGGGGATACAAGATCATTTCCCGAATCCCATTTCTCGCCGAAGCGGCCGAGATCGTATACGCCCACCAGGAGCGCTACGACGGACTTGGCTATCCGCGTGGACTGAAGGGCGACGAGATCCCGCTCGGAGCGCGCATGTTCTCGATCGCCGATACCCTTGACGCCATGACCTCCGACCGTCCCTACCGCCCGGCGCAGACGTTTGACGCTGCCCGCAAGGAAATCGAGCTCTGGTCGGGGCGCCAGTTCGATCCCAAGATCGTTCAGGTGTTCCTCGAGATGCCCGACAATATCTGGGAAGACCTGCGAAAAGACATCAATGGGCCGAATCCGTCCTTCCCCAAGATGTAAGCGCGCTTCAAGATGCGGACCCTCAATATCCGGTAAGATTCAGGAGACCTCCGATGAAAACCGTTCTGTTCGCTCCTTGCGCCGTTCTGGTTCTGGGTGCTCTTTCGATGGCGCAGAGTCCCACGCTCAGCCCCGTGCCCAACACCATTTTCGCCGGGGCCGACGGCAAGTTTGAAACCGCGCCCGATACCGCGCTCATCCAGTTCAATATTTCGGCCCAAGCCGACAGCGCCAAAGACGCCTACGACCAAGCCGCGCAGCAAGCCGAGGCCGTGCGCCAGGTGCTGCGCGCCAACGGCATCGATCCGAAGGCCGCGGAAGTCGGTTTCTTCTCGGTGAATCCGCAGTACGACTGGAAAAACCCTAAGCACAAAGTCATTGGCTACCAGGTCAGGACCAGCGTCAGTTTGAAGCTCAAGGATTTCTCCAAGATCGGCTCGGTCACCCAGCAGCTTGCCGACGCCAGCGTCAGTGAAAACCAGTCGCTCAGTTACACATTGGACTCGACCGACGAGGCCAAGAGCAAAGCTGTCGCCGACGCCTACCGGCGCGCTCGCGCTTCCGCGCAGTCTCTCGCCACGGCCAGCGGACGCGCCCTTGGCGAACTCTCCTACGCTACCGTCGATACCTTCGAGAACATTCGTGTGGTCGCGCCCGTGCCGCGCCGTGTCATGCCCATGGCAATGAATGCGCAAGGCCCCACCCCGACCGAGGAGTTCTCGCCCCAGAACGTAACCGTGACTGCGCACGTGAACGCTATGTTTGTATTGAAGTAGCTCGTGTGGCGCGGATGCCCTCGTCTGCGAACGAGAAGTTGCCGATACAAGCTTGCTGGCGGAGAGCCGGGCGTCTCCGCCCGGCTGGACGGGCGAGACGCCCGTCCCCCCACCATATTCATAACCAGGTCGCGACTCTAGTCGTTGCGGACAATGACCTCGCGTCTTGAGGAAACCCGGCTCGCATCCACCGTCACCTCCCGCTGGATCTCCATCTCGATCGACGTTCCCGGCTCGAGTCGCACGTCGGCGCCCCGCGAGAGCATTGCGACCGCCAGCCCCGCAACTCCTCCAATTCCCGCTCCGATGCCGGCTCCCTTAGCTCCGTTGGTTATCGCGCCGATCACCGCTCCCGTGGTTGC
>Ga0181530_10001305_pt1 | contig 31582 bp, 22 predicted proteins | sample PEATcosm2014_Bin_42_FD_119769 | JGI IMG/M metagenome (GOLD analysis project Ga0181530, IMG submission 119769) | Peatland microbial communities from MTU Mesocosm Facility, Houghton, MI, USA - PEATcosm2014_Bin10_60_metaG | ecosystem: Environmental > Terrestrial > Soil > Wetlands > Peat | place...
CTCGATTCACATCGGATCGAGATCGCCTCGCTTTGCCAGAATTTGCCACTCCGCCGCCCGCGACGCACCAAACTCCGCCACCGGGCAACGAAGGGCGGGGTATGTCACGGGGCTGCACCACCCTTTCTCGCCTTGTGGTAGCGGTCAGTTAAAGGTATTGTATTCACGGGGTAATTTTTTTAGGCCGCATATTTCGCAGAGCGGCAAAGCCGCAACCAAGGGAATTGACCACGGATTGCACGGATTTCACGGATTAAGAAGATTTTTCAACGCAAAGTCGCCAGGCGCAAAGACGCAGCCGCAACCAAAGAACATGAACAGGAGAAAACAGAGAAAACAGAGGTCGGAAAACTTTGCTGAAAATGCAGAGTTTTCGGGAATAGCACTGCAGAGATTTCCAATCCTGTTTCGGGGCTTCTTTAAGTTCTTTGTGGTCCATCCAGCTTTGGTTGCGGCGGGCCGGGCGGCGCGCTCTGGGCCTTTTGATGGCTGGGGTGGCTCAACGGGAGCTTCGCCCTGCCTGGCTTTTTTCTGGCGTTTTGAGCAGCGGCGGTCATAGACCGCCGCTACGGTGGGGTCGCCCTGCCCGGCTTCGCAATTGCGCCGGGCCGGATTTTATCGCAAATCTGTTGACTCCGCGGCGGCTTGCGCAAAACCTTACGGCAGTCTATGACAAAGATTCAACGCGCGCTTCTTTCGGTTTTCGACAAAACGGGGCTGATCCCGTTCGCCCAGGCCCTTGCCGCCGCCGGCATCGAGATCATTTCCACCGGCGGCACGGCCAAGGCCCTCCGCGAACAGGGGATCATGGTCAGCGACCTGAGCGCCTATACGGAGTTTCCCGAAATGATGGATGGCCGGGTGAAAACGCTGCATCCGAGAATCCACGGCGGCCTGCTGTATCTGCGCGGCAATCCCACGCATGAAGCGGCGGCGCGCAAGCACGACATCAAGCCGATTGACCTGGTGGCGGTGAATTTTTATCCGTTCGAGCAAACCATCGCCCGGCCCGGGGTGACGCTGGCGGAGGCGATTGAGAACATTGACATCGGCGGGCCTTCGATGTTGCGCAGCGCGGCCAAGAACCACGAGAGCGTGACGGTGGTCATGGACCCGGCGGATTACGCGGAGGTGGCGGCGCAAATCACGGCCGGCGGCAATACGACGCCGGAGTTGCGCCGGCGTCTGGCCGCGCGCGCTTTCGCGCGAACTTCCGCCTACGACGGGCAGATTGCGGGGTATCTGGCGAGGGTCTTTGGCGTGGAGGCGGGGGATGGGAAGAATGGGAGGGATGGGACGGATGCGACAGCGGGGACGGCGGGGGCGGAGTGGCCGGCGCGGCTGCGCCTGGACCTGCCGAAGGCTCAGGGGTTGCGCTACGGGGAAAACCCGCATCAGCGGGCGGCGCTGTACGGGCGGTTCGGGGAATTTTTCCGGCAACTGCACGGGCGGGAGCTGTCGTATAACAATATACTTGACTTAACGGCGGCGGCGGGGCTGGCGGAGGAGTTCGTTGGGGAGGAACCGGCGCTGGTGATTGTCAAACATACAAATCCCTGCGGGGCGGGGCGGGGAGCGGCGCTGCGGGAGGCCTGGGAGAAGGCGTTCGCGACGGACAAACAGGCGCCCTTCGGCGGCATCATCGCTGTCAATCAGACTTTGGATTTGCCGTGCGCGGAGGCCGTCGCGGAGATTTTCAGCGAAGTGATTGTCGCGCCGGATTTCGCGCCGCCGGCGCTGGAGCTGCTGCGGAAGAAGAAGAACCTGCGGCTGATCCAGGTGTTGAAATGGCCGGGGGCGGGCGGCGGCTGGGAGTTACGCGGTGTGGGCGGCGAATCGGTGCTGGCGCAGGAATGGGACCGGAAAGGGACGGAGGCCGGGGAGCTGAGGATCGTGACGCGGCGGCAGCCGACGGAGGCGGAGCGGCAGGCGATGTTGTTTGGATGGCGGGTGGTGAAGCATGTCAAGTCGAACGCGATTGTCTATGCCGGGCCGGACCGGACGCTGGGGATCGGGGCCGGGCAGATGAGCCGTGTGGACGCGAGCCGGCTGGCGGTGTGGAAGGCCGGGGAGGCCGGTCTTTCGCTAAAGGGCAGCGTGGTTTGCAGCGACGCTTTTTTCCCGTTTGTGGACGGACTGGTGGCCGCCGCCGGGGCCGGGGCGACCGCGGCCATTCAGCCCGGCGGTTCGATGCACGACGCCGAGGTGATCGCGGCGGCGGACGAGCGGAACATGGCGATGGCTTTTACCGGCGCGCGCCATTTCCGGCATTGAGGAGTTCACATCATTGAATCAGGCGGTAGATGAGGGCGACCTGGCCGAGGCAGAGGATGGCGAGCGCGGCCCAGGTGAGACATTCGCGCAAGCGCTGGCTGGCTTGGCGGACCGGCGAGAGGGCGAATTGAATCTTCAGGGCGCCCATGGAAAGGACATCGCCGTTGCGCAGGATTGCCTCGTCCACCGGGACGCCATTGACGGAGAGGATGGCGCCGGCTTGGGCCTGGCATACCAAGTCCCGCCCGTGGCGCGCGATTTGGCAGTGGCGGGGCCAAACGCCCGGCTCTTCCAGGGAGAGATCGGCGTCGGCCGCGCGGCCGATAAGCAGGGGCACTCGGGCGGCGGTAAATTGCGTGCCGGCTTTCTTGCCCGACAGGATTTGGAGTTGGACCATGGCAACAACCGCCAGGGAGTCAAGAGAGTGTTGTTATCTATTGTCCGAAAATATGCGCGAAAGCCTCCCAAAAATTCTCCTTGTCCGCGTAGATTTTGTCGCCCGGAATAACCTCCTGGTCCAACTTGGTGGGATCCTTCCTCGCTTTTATGCAGTCCACGAAGTAGATTTTACCGTCTTGCCGGGTCAACTGGACTCTTCTTCTGGCCGCATAGTCGTTGAAGTCGCCGGCCGCGGCAACGGCGCCGAGAATGGTGACCGTGCTTGTGTAGAGTTGCTTGCCGGGGTTGTTGACGCAGCCGGACACGTAAAAGTAGCGGGGGCCTGGGGTTACGGTCACGGCGATCGTCGCGAAAACTTTCGGCACGTAGAGGTCCTTGATGATTTGCTCCAGCTCGTGCGGCGATTTGCCGATGGCGGTGATGTTGGTGTCGAGCAGGGACAGGTTGATGGTACCGGCGCCGGAAAGAGTAAAGGCGGCCTGAGGCATGGGCGTGGGGGCTCCTGTCAAATCCACGGTAATTTGGTCCCCGGTTTGCAACGGGATCATCGTGGCATTCGTGTAGTTGAGCAATGGCAGCGGAAGTGTGTTCGGCGAGGCGCAGCCGGCCCAGAGGAGGGTTGAGGCCGCCAAACCGGCGACCGCGATAAAAAGTCGGACGCTGCGTTGTAAGAATCTCATACAGATATAGTTGCGCGGCATGGGAACCGGCTCTCAATACTTCTGTTTGATGTCAATTTTAGGCGCCTTTGCCGCGGCGTCGCTGAGTTGTACCACAGTCGGCTCGCTTTGGGAAGAGCGATATTCGTATTCGTAATAGCCGCTGTAATAGTAATAGTTCTCATCCTGGCTCATGTTGATGTTGTTGAGGACCAGGCCCATGAGGGTGCCGCCGACTTTGCCGATCATTTGCTTGGCGCGCAGGGTCATGGGCATCGGGTAGCGGCGGTATTGGATGACTTGCAGAACCATTTCAATTTCGCTGGCCAACACGGAGGCGTCGCTGACGCCCATGAGGGGCGGGGAATCGAAGAAGACGAAGTCGTAACGGCGCTTGAGTTCGCGGACGACTTCCTTCATTTGGACGGACCCCAAAACGCTCAAGGAACTGCTGGGCAGTTTGCCGCTGGGGAGGAAGTCGAGCGTGGGGAGCTTGGTTTTCTGGATGACTTGGTCAATGGTGGCCTGCTTGTTGAGGAGCAAATCGGTCAGGCCGGTGGCGTTGCTGACGCGGAGCATCCGGTGGATGCTGGGGCGGCGCAGGTCGGAATCCACGATCAAAACCCGCTGGCCGCTTTGGGCAAAGACGGTGGCGAGGTTGAAAAGGGTGGTGGTCTTGCCTTCGCCGGCGCCGCCGCTGAGGATGGAGAGGGTGGTCCAGTCTTCATTCTTGCGGGCGAAGAGAAGATTGGTGCGCAAGACGCGATAGGCCTCGGCGTGCGGGCTTTCCGGCCCGTCGTCCAGCACATTGCCGACGTTCTGGGGAATGACACCCAGCACCGGCGCTTGCAGCGACCGCTCCACATCGTCAATGGTCTTCACACTGGTATCCAGGTATTCGACGAAGAAGGCCATGCCGACGCCGACCAACAGCCCCAGGAGGATGCCAACCGGAATGATGAGGAGAGGTTTGGGGCTGATCGGGTGCATGTTGGGGCGGGCGGGGTCATGTTCGACCACGGCGCGCGCGTCGGGTTGGACGGCCTCGACCTGTTCCTCGACCAAGCGGCGACGCAAATCGTCCACGATGCGCTGCATATTTTCGACATCGCGCCCGAGGGCGATGTAGGTGCGGTTTGTCTGGGCTTCCAAGTTGGCATTGGTCCGGGCCTGGTTTTCCTCATTTTCGATCAAGCGCAGCAAATTCGAGTTTTGGTTGACGAGGCTTTCCCACCCCGTCATGATGCCGGCGATCTTGTTTTCGTAGGCGTTGGTGGCGACCTCGTAAGCCTTCTGGGCGGTGATGAAAGCGGGGTGTGTGGGGCCGTAGCCCATGCCCTTGGCCTGATTCAGCTCATCCAGGGTGCGGGCGACCTCCTCCACTTTGGTGTTCAACTCGGGGTCCAGATTGCGTGGGACGGCTGTCGCGAGCGCGCCTTCCAGAAGCCCCTTGGACTGGAGGTCCAGCAAATTGGTCAGGGTTTCGTGGTTCATTTGGTACTCCGCTTCCGCCGTGATGCGGCGCGATTCCAGGTAGCGAATGGTCTCCAGGCTAATGGAGGCGTTGCCGGTCCCGTTTCCCACCAAGTCGGAGACGAAGAGGGTGTTGCGCAAGTTGTCCAAGTTGGTTTGTTTGGAGGCCAGTATGACTTCATTGTTGCTCAGGGACTCCTGCAAGCGTTCGATGCCCCCGGTGTGGGGGCCGGTCCACGACTCCATGCGGTATTTCTTGTAGGACTCGTAAATGGCGGTGGCGATGCGGGCGGCGTAGGTGGGGTCGGGATTTCGGACGGTGATTTCAATCAAGCTGGTGCCGCGGGTCTGGTCCACCGTGACTTGGCTGTGCAAATTGGCGTATGCGGTATCCACATTCCAGTCCTGCTGCGCGCCCGCCTGTTCGGCGAAAACGTGCGTGAGATTCATGTTGGTGATCACATCGTAGAGAATCCCCCACGAGGTGATGATGCGGAATTGGGTGGTGAGGTAGTAGGGGTCCCAGCCCTGGCCGGAGGACCGTTCCCCCAGAATCGGCACCTCCGGGCCGCTCTTATTAACCTCAATTCGGACGGTGCTGGAGTACTGCTTGGGCAGGCAATAGGTCAGAACCGAGCTGGTGATGACGCAAATCAGGAAAACCGTCAGGATCAGGCTCTTGCGCAGGCGGATGACCCGCCAATAGTCCAAGAAGTGAAGGTTTACGACCGGTGTGTCTGTTGTTGCGGTATCCATAATAAAAAAAGCCAGGGCGTCGTCAAACGGTGCGTCCTAGCTTTCTGACCTAAAGCACGGATTAACGTTCAATTTCAATAAGTGGCCCGGACTCCGATATACACGATGTTGCGGGTATAATCACGGATCGGAACATCGGAAAGCAATTTGTTCCAGTTGTATCCGATCTCGGCACTGATATACGGGTTGAAATGGTAGGCCAAGTTCAAGCCCAGGACGAAGAAGTTCTCCGTTTGCCCATCCAGGTTGCCGCCGTTGAAGACCGAATGCTGGAACTGGCCCATCAGGCCGCCGGTCAAAGCCCCGGCAATCTTTTGGTTCAACGACAGGTAAGCAGCCGTTGCCTCGGAGTCCAGGACCGGTTTTCCCTTATTGGGTCCGGTGGTTTCCAGCGTGTCGCCCACCACGTCGGTGGTGCTGTGTTCGTGGGTGACCCCGGCTTGCAGAGTGGAGTCCTTCATGTAAGTCCATGTCACGTTGGCATCCACATAGGGGGAAAGGCTGTCCGCGTGCGCATTGTAATAATCCAGGTATTCGCCGCCAACCCGGATGCGGCCGGTCACTTGGGAAGTCAATTCCCGGTCCACCCCGACAAAGAAGAAGTGGGAATCGTTGTTGCGGCTCTCGCTGTGAATATTCTTCGGATTGTTATAGTTGTCGCTGGCGAAAACAATCGGTTCCGGGCTGGTGTAAGCGGTGCTGCCGTAAGTATAGCCAACGATCCCGGTCAGTTGTTTCATCATTTTCCAGTTCAAATTCGCGGTGACCAGTTGGTCCATGCGATCCAACAAGGCGGAGCGGCTGGGGGTGAAAATAGACGTTCCGGGGGGGTTGATATCGCTGAACTTTTGCTGGAAGGCCCAGAGGTCGTTGATGTAGGAAAGTTGCAAATCCAGCAGGGGGGTCAACCCGGAGGTCAACGCGAGCGAAGCGTTATTATGAACGTTGTCTCCAGAACTGTACAGCGGGGTGGAGCTGATCTGATTCGGTGAGCCGGAGTTAAGGCCAATCCCCGTGCCTTGGACGGTGGGTTGCTGGGCAATGACGAACGACTCATCGGCCTGCAGTGTGAAGCGCGGGGAGAACTGCTGGGTTAGGAAGGCGTTGAATTGATGCGACGAATCCAGGGTGTCGGTTCTGTCGTAGTACAGCATGTCGTACACGTAGGAGAGATTCAGGGCGGTATTATTGAACTTGGTGTTCAGCGAAACCGAGGGCGACACCTCCTCGCCGTAGCTGGAGAGCCCTTTCGGCAACGTCAGATAGTTGTCGTCATAAAATTCGCGCACCGAGGCTGCCACCGACCAGCCGCGCGGGTTGGCGGGAGAAGGGCCGGGCGAAAACTGGGCATGCAATGTGGACACGCCAAGGGCTGCGAAACCGACAGAAGCAATGATCTTTTTCATATAAAATATATTTTACTAACCCGACAACCACAAAGCGCAACTCTCCGCGCTTCGTTCAATTCGTGCAGTTTTATAGGGAAAGGCTCATATTGTCAAAAGAAAAAACAAATAATTTCATCTTTTTTTGGGGGCCGCCCGCCATCGGTTCCGGTCGCTAATGAACATTTGATCGGGCGCGTAGTCTAATATGGCCTGCCGTAGCGGAAATCCGGTGGGGACCTCCCCATGCCCCCAGCCGGGCAGGCTGTCGAGGTAAAAATAACTCCAATCCCCTTCGCTAACTCGTTGATGGCCAATCATTTGCGAAAGAAACCGCCGGTCACTCGTCCGCTGCGTCAGGAAAATCGCCCGCACCGGCTTGAGTTTGTCCATTTCCTGGTACGTTTCCCCGTCATCCGGCGTCAGCCAGACGCACGGCTGCGCCCCATACCACGCCATCGCCCACGGTATGTCGCTCATCATCCACTCGCCGGGCTCCATCATGGCGGCGACCCGCTGAATATGCAACGGCGCGTAGGGGCTGATGGCCGTCAGTTGGAACGGCCCCACCAACGCCAACACCAACGGCGCGCCGACCACCAGCACGAAAAGTCCCGCCACTCCCCGGCGAAGCTGGGGGACGGCAGGGAGGATCGGGTCCACAAGGGTGAAAAAGACACCGGCGCCAAAGATGAAAACCAGGGGAGAAAGCACCACCAGGAGGTTCTCCGAGTTGATCTCCGGCGAATCGGCGCTCAGATGGGTCTGGCAGGCCGCCTGGACCACGGCCATCAGGACGAGCGACCCGGCCAGAAACAGCCGGAACCGTTGCAGGGCCGGATTGCGAAACGGCAGGAGCAGACCGCACAGAAAAAAAGCGGAGACCCAGTTGCCGCCGAGGCGCGGCAGGCCGCTTTTCAGGATGTCGCTCTCGTTGGCAAGGAACTTATCCAGAACGTCCCGCGGCATCACATGGCTCAGGGCGGCATCGGGCTGGAAGGACCGTTCCAGGAAGTCGTCCTGAAGGTGCGGAGTGCTTTCCACCAGAGCGTAGCCGTTGGCGCCGAAGCAGGTTTGGCTCAGCGCCAGATTGCGCGCGACCCAGGGCGCCATAACGGCCAGGAATGCGACCGCCGCGCAGAGCGCCAATTTGACGCGGGCGCGGGTGAAACAGAGGCGGAGGAAGATCAGGACCGGAAGGATCATCCAGGCAAACGAATAGCGGCTTAATCCGCCGACACCCGCCAGGGCGCCAACGGCCGCAGCCAGGGCCAGGGAGCCGCCGAGGCGGGGCGGGTCCGGGCGGCGCTCGCGTTCTTCCAGCAACACCAAACACCAAACCAAACCCAGGAACAGCAGCACCAGCCAGAGGGTGGACAGCCCGGAAGCGCTGAATTCCCAGAACAGTTCCGTCCCGGCGAAAATGAAGGCGGACAGCCAAGCCACCGCCGGGTCAAAAAGCCGCCGGGCCACTTGAAACAGGATCAGAACGGCCCCCAAAAAGAGCAATTCATTGACCACCCGAATCCAGCGTTCCGGCTGGTAGGACCACGGCTGGTTTGGATCCGCCTTAAAGTCGAAGGGCAGCACCTTCATCACGCAAGCCAGGAGGAAGGGGTAGCCGGGCGGATTGCTCAAATCCGGCACCGGATGTTGCAGGACCTGTTGAGCGCGCGCCGGATCGCCTTGCGCCAACAGGTGGAGGCAGAAGGGGCGGATCGAATCGGTCGTATAGCCCTTGCCCCCGGCCAACTGGCGGGCCAGATGCGCCGACTCCATCGCTTCCTGGGTGGAAAAACCCTCAAACCGGGTCAAATTGAAGAACATCGCCAGCCCGATGAACCCCAGCACCACAATGGCTCGCCACAGAATGGCGGCGCCCGCTCCTTCTTCCATCGAGCGGATGAATTCCTGGACCTGCGCGCGAGCTGGTTTTGGCACTAGAACCCCTCCAGATGGTAAAAGTGAAGTTTGCGGTGCAGCGTCCGGCGGCTCATCCCCAGTTTCTGGGCGGCGAGAGTGCGGCTGCCGCCGGCCTCCTTGAGCGAGCGGGCGATCAGTTGTTTCTCCGCTTCCGCCACCGTCAGGGCCGGTTGGTTCATCCAGCGGGCCGATCCGCCCGCCGGGCCGCCCGCCCGCAACGCCGCCGGCAAATCCCGCACGCTGATCCGGTCGCCGCGCGCGAGAACCACCGCATGCTCGACCGCCGTGCGCAGTTCGCGGACGTTTCCGGGCCAGATGTAGTTCATCAACGCTTCGAGGGCATCGGGGGTGAATTCGTTCACATTTTTGTTGTTCTCCGCCGCGAATTCGCGCAGGAACGTGTTGGCCAGCAGCGGCAGGTCTTCCGCCCTCTGGCGCAACGGGGGCAGCGTGATCTCCACCACCCGCAGCCGAAAATAGAGGTCATCCCGGAATTTCCCGGCCTTGACTTCCTCCTGCAAATTCTTGTTGGTGGCGGCAATCAAACGGACATCGGCGGTCAGGGTCTTGTTGGAACCGACGCGCTCGAAAGTCCGTTCGCCCAGGAAGCGAAGCAGCTTGACCTGGACCGAAGCGTCAATCTCCCCAATTTCATCCAGGAACAACGTCCCCCCCTGCGCCTGCTCAAAGCGCCCGATCCGCTTCTCGTGCGCCCCGGTGAAGGCGCCCTTCTCGTGTCCGAAAAGCTCGCTCTCCAAAAGCGTGGGGGAAAGCGCGGCGCAATGCACCGCCACCAACGGCCGCGCAGCGCGCGGGCTGAGTTGATGGATAGCGCGGGCCATCAGCTCCTTGCCCGTGCCGCTTTCGCCCAGAAGCAGGACGCTGGCCCGGGTGGGGGCGACCTGCCGGACCATGTCCGCAACCTCCTTCATGGCGGGGGACTCGGCCACCGCGTTTTCCAGGCCGAACTTCGCGTCGAGATTCTGGCGCAGCGCGGCGTTTTCCACTTCCAGATGTTGCTGGCGCAAGGCGCGGCTGATCCGCATTTCCAATTCGTCAATCTGCATCCGGCCCTTGGCGATGTAGTCGTCCGCCCCCTCCTTCATCGCCTGGACGGCCAATTCCTCCGACCCGTAAGCCGTCATCAATATGCAAACCGGCGGCCGGGCCAGCGACTTGGCGCGGAGAATCAACTTCATCCCGTCCTCCTGCGGCAGCCGGAAATCCGTCAGCAGCACCTGGAAATTCTCCTGCTCCAGCAGCGTCATGGCCGCCTTGGCGTCCTCGGCCACCCAGACCTCGTAATGCCCCTCCAGCGCCGCCCGCAACCCGTCCCGCGTGGGCTTCTCGTCGTCCACAATCAGCAGCATCGGCTTGTTGATAATCTCAGTATTCAATTTAGTGGGACATTATGGCACACCCATCGGGGCTGAGGGAATGAAAAAGAAAATTTTGACCCCTCCTTGCACCCACCGTCACCGTTGGCTTGAGGGTCCAAAATTAACTCATGGCAGGAGCACCACGCGATAATACTGTTCCGAGTTGGTTCCGATGGCCAGAGAAATCGTCATGCTCGAATTAGTGGGCGTGATGGCACTGCCCACATCAGTCCAGTTGGCTGTCGCCAAATTGGTTGTGTACTGGATTTGATAATGCGGGTACTCGACAATATCAGTGGAATGCCACCATTGAGGGCCACCGTGCTGCCTTTCCTCTCCATCTGCGGAAACCGTGAAATTTGAGTTCCTTTATCATCATCGCAACAACTTTTGCTGCTTTTCGCGGCGGGGGAGCCAGATGCGGAAGGTCGTTCCCTGGCCGACGCGGCTCTCCAGCTCGATATGGCCGCCATGCTGGCGCACTATCCGCTGCACGATCATCAGGCCCAGGCCGGTTCCCTTTTTCTTCGTCGTGTAAAACGGCTCAAAGATCAGGTTGACCTGGTCCGGCGGAATGCCGCCCCCGGTGTCGGCCACGCTCACCCACACCTCTTCGGTGTTCTGGCCGGTCTCGACGGTGAGCGTGCCCCCGGGGGTCATCGCTTGCATGGCGTTCTTGATCAGGTTCAGCAGCGATTGTTTGATCTGGCCGGCATCCAGCGGCGCCAGCGGCAGGCGGCGGGCCGGTTTCTCCTTCACCGTCAGCCGGCGATTTTCCAGTTCGGGACGCAGCAATTCCAGCGTCTCCCGAACCACATCGTTGAGGGAGGCGTCGGCGAATTTGGGGGCCGACGGGCGGATGGCCTGGAGGAACTGGGTGACGATGTAGTCCAGCCGCGCGATCTCGCCCTTGGCCACGTCCAGATAATGTTCGATCTTCTCCGCCGCCACGGCGTCCTCCACCCCGTCGGTCGCGTGGCCGGGCTGGCGCAGTTTCTTGACTTCGCGGCTCATCAATTGGAGATGAATGTGGAGGGCGTTGAGGGGATTGCCGATTTCGTGGGCGACGCTGGCGGCCAGCAGGGTCAGGGAATGAAGGCGCTCGCTTTCGATGGCTTCAAACGTCTTTTGGCGCGCCTCCGTGTCGTCGTGCAAAATCAGCGCCATGCCGGAACCGCCGCGCGATTCGACATCCAGGGGCGCGGCGTAAAGGCGCAAAAACTTTGGGCGCGGATAGCTGACTTCAAACTCGTGCCGGGCGATGCGCGGCCCGCCTTGGGCGGCCTGGGCCGCGATGCTCTTCCAATCCACCTCCGGCAGGAACTGGCTGATGGGCCGCCCTTCCACCCCGTCGGGCGGCCAACTCAGCAATTGCGTCACCGCCTGGTTGAAATAGATCACCCGGCCCTGCTCGTCCAGCACCAGCACACCGTCCTCGATGGCATTGAACAGCGTTTCCAGAAAATTGCGTTCCCGCGCCAGCCGTTGCACGACGGTTTGCAGACCCTCGGTATCCAGCCGCCCGATGCGGCCCAGCACCTTATCCAAAAAACTCGATTTCGACGCCATTTTCTTCGAGCGACATTATGGCACATCCGCCGCGCAAGAAGGAATGAAAAAGCAAAAGTGCGCGGCGAATGATAACAAAGTCGGGCATTTCTTGTTATCCGGGGTAATATCCGGCATTATGAATGTTTCGTTAGCTCCTGAATTGGAAATGCTCGGGACGCGCAAAGTGGAAAGCGAAACCCAATGGAAAAACTTCACGAAAACAGCGTGGAATGCCGCACCATTGCCGGGCAAGCAGCCAGGCGCGACCTTCGCGTCTGCGATGCGGGGGTGCTTATGGTTCGTTGATCTCCCAATCCAGTTCCAGGCTGACAGCCGGTGGCGCGATATTTTGGAGTTGACGTTACTCAGCCGCGGTCACAACTGCTTCATGGCGCTGTCCAGGGCGGCGTAGAGCTGGGACATGGTGGCCTCGGTTTCGTCGCCCATGTTGGAAATGCGGAAGGTCGTGCCTTTGATTTTTCCGTAACCGCCGTCAATCAAGAAGCCCTGGTCTTTGACCAGCTTTTGCAGTTTGGGAACGTCCACCGCCCGGCCGCCCGGCTTGGCGCCGTTGTTGATGCAGGTCAGAGTCAGGGATTCGAAGCCCGGTTCCGGGAAGAGGTTGAACCCGTGCCGGGCCGCCCAGGCGCGGGTCATGCAGGCCAGTTTTTGGTGGCGCGCGAAACGCTGCGGCAAACCCTCGGCAAAGAAGACCGCCAACTGGGAGGCCAGCGCATAGACATGGCCGATGCTCGGCGTGCTGGGCGTCATGTTTTGCTCAGCGTTCTTTTGGAATTCCACGAAGTCGAAATAATAGCCGCGGTCCTTGGTGGTCGCAGCGCGGGCGAGGGCGGCCGGGGAGCAGGTGAAAACGGCCAGGCCGGGCGGCATGGCGAAGGCCTTTTGCGTGCCGGCCAGGAGGACGTCCACGCCCAGGGCGTCGAATTCCAGCGGCACGGCGGAAAGGGAGCTGACAGCGTCAACAATAAACATCACGCCGGGATATTTCTTCTTGAGCGCGGCGATTTCCCGGACGGGGCTCATCACGCCGGTGGACGTTTCGTTGTGGATGACGGTCAGGGCGTCGAATTGGCCGGTGGCCAGTTTGGCGTCCACGGCTTCGGGGCGGATGGGCGAACCCCAGGGCACTTGGAGCGGTTCGGCCTCCTTGCCGCAGCGGCGGGAGACATCGAGCCATTTGTCCGAGAAGGCGCCGCACATGCAGTTGAGGACGCGCTTCTGCACGAGGTTGCGGATGGCGCCTTCCATCACGCCCCAGGCGGAGGAGGTGCTCAGGTAGACCAGTTGCTTTGTGGCGAGCAATTGCTGCAACTGCGGCTGGATTTTGGCGTAGAGGTCCTTAAATCCCTGGCCGCGATGGCCAATCATCGGGGTGGCAAAGGCCTGGAAGGTTTTGGGGCTGACTTCGACCGGACCGGGAATGAACAATTTGACGTGGGGCATAGAATGTTATTTCGTGCTGATGTCTTTTCGTGCTCGTGCTCAATTTTCAGTGTTCAGAACGATGCAAGGTTAGCGGCGCCCGGTTTTTTGCGTCAAGCTTTCTTGGCAGGGCAGAGTTTCCTCCCTGCCCTGCATTTTTGGGCGGCTCCCGATTCGGAATCGGGACACCCTACCGAAGACACGGAGAATTCCTGCGCCCCCGGTGGAACCCGAATAGTGCGGCGCTCTGCCGAGACGCCGCTACGGTTTCATCTTAAGGGGTTGCCTGCCTTATTTGTTTATTGCCGGAGGCGGATAGGCGAAGACCTGCACGCGGTTGTTGTTGGCGTCGGTCGCCAGGACTCTTGAGCCGGATGGGTCCACGGTCACGCGGGCCGCGAAGTCGAACTGCCCCGCGCGGCTGCCGTGGCTCCCCCACTGGGTGAGAAGGGCGCCGCCGCTCGAAAACATCTTAATGGAATCGCCGCTAACCACATAGACATTGCCGTGCCCGTCCACCGCGACATCATGGTTGCCACATTCCCACCCGCCGAGGAAGGCCCCGTCGGCGCTGAACTTCTGGATGCGCCCGTTGCCTCCATCCCCCACATAGACATTGCCGCTTGCATCCACCGCCACCCCTTGAGGACTATGAAGCTGGCCGAAGCCTGTCCCCAAGGTGCCAAACTCCGAGAGGTATTTGCCCTGGCTGGTGAATTTTTGGACGCGATTGTTCTGGTTGTCAACCACATATACGTTTCCAGCCGCGTCCACGGCCGCGTTGTAGGGGCAATTGAATTTGCCCGGCCCGGACCCCAGTTCGCCCCATTGCGTGATAAAAGTCCCATCGGCGGCGAACTTCTGAACGCGCTGGTTATGCACGTCGGCGACGTAGAGATTATTGCTGGCGTCGGTGGCAAGTCCCTGGGGATAATTGAAGTAACCCGGGTCACTCCCGCTGCCGCCCCACTGGGTGATCGCAACGCCCTGGCCGGTGAATTTCCTGATGCGGTTGTTGTGCGTGTCGGAAATGTAGATGTTGCCGGCGGAATCCACCGCGACCCCGCCGGGATAAAGAACATCGCCAATCGAAAGGACGTAAGCGGGCGGAGGATTGGGGAGACCCAGCACGTATTGCTGGCTCAGCCCGGTGAACTCGGCCTGGTCCGGGAATTCGTTGAGGATCCGCTCGTATTGGGCATTGGCCTCGGCGGTCTTTCCGAGCTGGCGATAGCATTCGCCCAGGTGGAAAATGGCGCTGGCGGCTTGCTGCCGGTCTTTCTCGTAGGCGGCGATGGCAGCCTGATAGTCCCGAATGGACTGGTCCATGCTTGCATTTGTTTTCACCACGCCGGGGTCCATTCGGGCAGGCGCGGCGCCGGGTTTTTCCGTTTGCGCGTCGGTCAGCGTCACCAAACCGGCGGCGAGCGCCAGCAGAGCCGCGAGGGCGGGCCGGCGCGGGCGCGGCTTGAAACTGGCAATCCGCGAGATGCGCCGCCGCATCTGGTTCCTGTCCTCCAGAATCCCCACCAACCCGGGCACGGCCGCCGGGCGCGAGCAAAGCTCCAGCAGTTTGAGAATCGTCTCTCCATACCGGCCGCATTCCCGTTCGCCCTCGTAAGAGAGCACCACTTCATCGCAAGCCAGCTCGCGGTCCGCCGCCATTTGCCGGAACCCGAACCAGAGCACCGGGTTGAACCAGTGCAGGATTTTGCAAAGGGTCACCAGCCACAAGACGGCCATATCGCGGCGTTTGACATGGGCCAATTCGTGCATGAAAATGTGGCGCAATTCCCCCGGGCTGAATTGGCTCATCATTCCCGATGGCAGCAGAAGCCGCGGCCGGACAAATCCATGGAGTGCCGGGCTTTTGACGAGGCTGGTTTCGGACAGCCGGATGCCGGCGGCCACGCCCATTTGAGCTTTGCAGTTTGCGAACAGCGCCAGAACTTGCGGATCCGTCGCCTCTTCGGGCGTGCCGAGGCGGCGGAGGAAGATGGAGTTTTGCCGGAAGATTCGCGCCGCGAAAAACAACATTCCCGCCATCCAAAGCAGCGCGCCGAATTGCGGCGTGTTCTCCCGGCGAAACCAGTTTGCCCTGGCCGCGGGCGCGTTTGCCGCGGGCAGTGGCGGCGGCTGGATTTCGGAAAGGGCCAGGATCGCGGGTCCGGGCCGGGTTTCGGCATCGGCGCCGCGCGGCGCAACCTCAACGGTTTGTGGGACCAGTTTTGGCGCGGGGGCGTTGGCGACCGGACCGGCGGCCGCTTTTTCCATCCGCGCAAAATTAAAGAGGCTGACCGGACTGGAAGGCGGGCACGGGAGCGCGAGCCGGGCGAGGACCAGGAACCAAAGCGCGTGGCGCCAGCGGGCGGTGAGCTTTTTCTGAAAGGCCCATTGCAGGGCCAAAACAAGGGCCGTGAGAATGGAGGCTTGCCAGGAGGCGCGAAGGAGCCATCCAAGAACGGGAGAGAGAGATGCGTTCATTTTTCCTTTTGTGTAAGCAGACGTTTTAGTTCCTTGATTTCTTCATGAGTGAGTTTGGATTCCTTGACCAGATACAGAATCATCGGGGCCGGTTCGCCGGCAAAGACGCGCCGCAGAAACGACCGGCTTTCCTGGCGCACGCAGGCTTCCATGCTCAGGAGCGGCTGATACAGATAGCGTTTGCCGTCCGGCGCGGCCCGGAGCGCGCCCTTCTTGACCAGCCGGTCGAGCAGGGTGCGGATCGTGCGCGAATGCCAGCCCGTCCGCCGGGAAAGGGCCTCCACGATGTCCGCGGCGGCAATGGGCGAGCGGTCCCAGACCATGCTCATCACCAGCCATTCCGATTCAGAAATGCGTGTCGTTTTCAAAGAATTGCTACTCATGTAGCAGCATCCTGCTACATGTGTGGCAGTTCGTCAAGGGATTTTTTCACTTTTTTTGCGCTTTTTTTGTAATGCCCTCATGAGCGCGGGTGAAACGAAACGGCGGGCGCGGCTTTCCGAGGGTGCCGGGCCGGAGGCCCGGCGCTGCACCCGGCATTGGAAACGGCGGGAGGCGCTTCACGCTCCCGCAGGGCACGGTTCGCGCCGGGCGGGTTGTTCGTCCCGGGCGGGCTGATCGTCCAGGCAGCGGCGCACGGCGGAGACGAGGTCTTGCGGCGGACAGGGCTTTTGCAGGAAGCAACTGTTGGCGCGATGAAAGTACTCCGTGTTGCCGCCCAGGTCCTCTCCCGCGTATCCGCTGTGGAAGATGACCTTAAGCGAGGGCTTTTTTTCCCGCAAGTTCTGCGCCAGCTTGCGGCCGGAGACGCCTTCGGGCATGATTACATCAGTAAGCAACAAATCCACTTCCGGCGCCGCGGCCTCCCAGACTTTCATGGCTTCCGGGGCGGAGCCGGCCTCCAGGACATGATAGCCCGAATGTTCGAGGTGGCGGCGGGTGATGGTGCGCACGGAGGCTTCGTCTTCCACCAGCAGGACAGTTTCCTTTCCGCGGGGCGGCCCGGCTTGGGGTGTCCGGCCGTTGGAAACCGGGCGGGCGCATTGGAGGGCGGGAAGGAAGAACTTGAAAGTGGAGCCGGCGCGAAGCCGGCTGGAGACCTCGATCCATCCCTGGTGCTGCTTGAGAATGCCGTACACGGTGGCCAGGCCCAGGCCGGTGCCTTTGCCGACGGCCTTGGTCGTGAAGAAGGGATCGAAGATGCGGGGCAGGTTTTCGGGGGAAATGCCGCTGCCGGTGTCCTTCACTGTCACGCACACAAAGTCGCCGGGGCGGCCTTCCGGATGGGAGGAGGCGGCGCCGGCGTCGAGGATCAGATGTTCGGTTGTGAGGAACAGTTGCCCGCCATCGGGCATGGCGTCGCGGGCGTTGATGGCGAGGTTGACGAGCACCTGTTCGAGCATGCCGATGTCGGCCTGAACCAGCGGCAAGCCGGAGGCGTAATGGCACTGGAGATCAATGTGCTCGGCAATGATGCGCTCCAGCATTTTCTTCAGGTTGGTGATGACGTTGTTCAGGTCCGCCGGCTGGGACTGCATCATCTGTTTGCGGCTGAAGGCGAGCAACTGCCGGGTCAGGTTGGCGGCCCGCTGGCTGGCGGCGCTGATTTCACTCAGGCATTCGCCGACCGTGCCGGGCAATCCTTCCGCTTCCATGCGCGCCATCTCGGCGTTTCCACCAATGACAGCCAGGATGTTGTTAAAGTCGTGGGCAATCCCTCCGGCGAGCCGGCCAATGGCCTCCAGCTTCTGAGATTGCCGGAGTTGTTCCTGGGCCTCGCTGAGTTCCTTCGTCCGCTGGATCACCATCGCATCCAAATCGGCCATGCGCAGCCTGGCTTGCCGGGTCATGGTCCATTTGTTGGCAAGGGTTTCGGCCAGTTGCATCACTTCCACGGTGTCGAAAGGCTTCTTGAGGATGACCAGGCTGTCGGTCTGGCCGAGTTGGCGGGCGATTTCGGACCAGTCATAATCGGAATAAGCGGTGCAGATGACGACCTGTAGATCGGGGCAAACGCCCCAGATTTTGGCGGTGGTCTCAATTCCGTCCCAGCCGGGCGGCATGCGGACATCAATGAAAGCCACGCCGTAGGGTTTTTGGTCGGCAAGGGATTTCTTGACCATCTCCAGGCCTTCGGCGCCCTGAAAGGCCGAGCAAACTTCGAACCCGGTGAATCCGGGTTGCTCCGGTATTTCGCCAAAGAGCGCGCCGCTCATCTTTCCAAAGTCGCTCCCGTCGGCGTCCGGCGAGAGGATTTTCCGAAAGTCCGCGTGAATGGCTTGGTTGTCGTCAATGATCAGGATTCGCCTGTTTGAATTCTGGCTCATGAGATGGCTCCGGCGGCGGCGGCCTGGCCGTCCGGCTGTTCCTGGGCGGGCGCGGCTTTGTCGCGGGAAGGAGGTTGAAACGGCAGTTCCAGGGTAAAAGCGGCGCCGAACCCCGTGCCTGCGCTGCGGACTGTGAGGGAGCCGCCCAATTCCTTGGCGGTCAGGGCGCTGCTGTGCAGGCCGAAACCATGGCCGTTTTTTCGAGTGGTGAAGCCATAATTGAAAATCCGGGTGAGGTTCTCCGGCGGAATCCCAATTCCATTGTCAATGAGGGTGATGCGGATCCACGGATCGGACTTGGTGACATGGAGCCTGAGTTGCTTGTCTTTCCGGCCGGACTCGTCGCACGCGTACTTGGCATTGCGGATTACATTGACCAGAATCTGGAGCACCTTGTGCTTCTCGACGGACAACATCGGCTCGTCGGCGTATTCGCGGACCAGGGCGACTCCGTGCCGCGCCAGCGCTCCCGCGCTAATGCGCAGGGCGTCTTCGACTATCTCCGTCGCTTTGACGGTTTCGGTGACGCCGGAGACCCTGGCGTAATTCTGCTGCATCGCCACGATTTCCTTGACGTGTTCGATGTTTTCCCGGAGCAATTCCAATTCCGCCAGGGTTCGCTGCTGCTCAGCGGCCAATTGATCATTGAGCAGACTGAGAAAGGCGGGGAACTGCCTGCCCTTGGGATCATTGGCCAGGTAGGCGCCCACGTCGCCGGAGTGTTCTTTCAGCAGAGCGACGGCTTTGCCCAGGGAGGAGACTTTTGATTTCCGGGCGCTTTCGAGAAGGAGCGAGGCGGAGACATTCACGCTGTTGAGCACGTTGCCGACGTTGTGGAGGATGCTCGTGGCCACTTCGGCCATGCCGGCCTCCCGCGAGGTCTGCAACAACTGCTTGTGCAATTGTTCCACCTTGGCTTCCGCGGCCTTGAACTGCGTTATATTCTTGGAGATGCCGACGGTGCCGATGATCTCACCGTCGCTGTTGCGGAACGGCATTTTGCTGGTCAGCGCCCAAGTGACATGTCCGTCCGGCCAGGTTTCCTTCTCGGCCTTGCCAATGATCGGCTGGCCGGTGCGGATGATTTCCTGTTCATCGTCAAAGGCCGGCCGCGCATGTTCCTCGTCAAAGAAGTCAAAGTCGGTTTTGCCAATCAGATCGTCCGGGCTGCTGACGTTGAATTGCGGCGCCATGGCGGCGCTGGAACGGAGAAAGCGCGATTGGCGGTCCTTGAAATAGATGGCATCCGGTGTGGAATTCAGCAACGCCCGCAACAAATCCCGCTCATTGGCCAACTGCGCCTCCGCCTGCTTTCGCTCGGTGATGTCGAACAAAATGCCTTGCGAGCCGAGGATGGTTCCATCGGTGTCAAATAACGGCCCTTTGACGGCGTGGAAATGCCATTTCCGGCCGTCGGCATCGGAATAGCACTCTTCCGTTTCGATGGGCTGGCCCGTCTGCATGATAAGCGCGTGATGGTTTTCGCCCTCGTTTAACAACTTGGTTTTCCTCAGCGTGCCGGGTTGTCCGGCGTTTTCGCGCGCCCACCGGCCGGCGGTCACTTCCTGCGCTGTTTTGCCAAGGTACTCATCCGCGGTGGTCCCCTGGAGGCGGCAAAACCAGGAATTGACGAAGACATAGCGCCCCTCCCGGTCCTTGTGGAAGACACCGACCGGCAGTTGATCCAGCAGCAAATGGCACAGCGCTTGCGAGTCCCGCGGAGGCGGCTCGCACAGGTCGCTTTCCTGGAACGCGGGCCGGATTGTGTCAATTCCATTCATAGTTCATTCACAGGTTCGTCGGGCGTTATCATTCTATGCTCTGTCTCTTATCGGCATATCCGGCCCCCGCCTAAAGGCCTTTTCCTTCGCTGGCGAGTCTCAATGATTATTCTGGCGGATGGAAATGGGTTTTGTATGTTCAGGGGCGCTAGAATTGCCATCACTGGGTTGGAACCCGAATAAAACAAAGACGACTTTATGGAAGCCCAAGCAGACATCGGTTTGATCGGATTGGCCGTCATGGGCCGGAACCTGGTTCTCAACATGAACGATCACGGTTTTGCCGTGGCCGTGTTTAACCGCACGGCGGCGCGGGTGGATGAATTTCTCGGACGCGAGGCCAGGGGCACGCGGGTCATCGGCGTCCATTCGCTGCCGGAATTGGCCGCGCTCCTCAAGCGGCCCCGCCGCGTTATATGCATGGTCAAGGCCGGCGCGGCGGTGGACGAGTTGATCGGGGAGCTTCTGCCGCACTTGGAAAGGGGCGACATTATTATTGACTGCGGCAATTCGCTTTTCGAGGACACCGCGCGCCGCGCCAAGTATCTGGAGGGGAAGGGGCTGCTGTTCATCGGCGCGGGCGTTTCCGGCGGCGGGGAGGGGGCGCGCACCGGCCCATCCATCATGCCGGGCGGCTCGAAGGCGGCCTGGCCGCGCGTCAAGGATATTTTCCAGGCCATCGCCGCCAAGGCGGAGGACGGCGCGCCGTGCTGCGATTGGGTGGGCGAAAACGGCGCGGGCCATTACGTCAAGATGGTCCACAACGGCATCGAATACGGGGACATGCAGTTGATCTGCGAGGCGTATCAATTGATGCAGGAGGGCCTGGGGATGAGCGCCGAGGAAATGCAGGAGGCCTTCTCGAATTGGAACAAAACGGAGCTGGAATCCTATCTCATCGAAATCACCGCCAACATCCTGGCTTTCAAGGACGCCGACGGCCTGCCGCTGGTGGACAAGATCGTGGACGCGGCCGGGCAGAAAGGCACGGGCAAATGGGCGGTGATCAGCTCCTGCGAACTGGGCATTCCCATCACCTTGATCACCGAAGCCGTTTATGCCCGGTGCGTGTCGGCGCTGATAGAGGAGCGCGCCGCCGCGGCCAAGGTGTTGAAGGGGCCGCAGCGCGCCATTTCCGGCGACCGCGCCGAATGGGTGGAGAACATCCGGCAGGCGCTGTACGCCTCGAAGATCGTTTCCTACGCGCAGGGCTTCATGCTGATGCGGGCGGCGGCGAAGGAATACAACTGGAACCTCAATTGCGGCGGCATCGCCCTGATGTGGCGCGGCGGCTGCATTATCCGCAGCCGGTTCCTGGGCAATATCAATGAAGCCTACAAACGGAATCCAAATCTGGCCGGCCTGCTGCTGGACAAGTTCTTCCGCGGCGAAATCAGGAAATGCCAGCGGTCCTGGCGCAAGGTGGTGGCCGCCGCCGCGCGCAAAGGCATCCCCGCCCCGGCCATCTCGGCCGCGCTCAATTTCTTTGACAGTTACCGCAGCCGGCGGCTGCCGGCCAGCCTGTTGCAGGCCCAGCGCGACTATTTCGGCGCCCGCACCTACGAGCGCCTGGACCAGCCGCGCGGCCAATTCTACCATACCAACTGGACCGGCCGCGACGGCGTCACCGCCTCGGGCGCCTGCGCCGCCTGATCCCCGCCGCTCTTAATCTTAATCCTAAAGCGACACCGAGAATCATCGAGAGACGCGTCGTGCGATAGGCGACTGGATAGATCCACACAATCAACGTCAAAATGCCAATCCACATCCAGACCCTCGCGAACACCTGTCTAATTTCAAACCCAGCTGCCGGTGTATTTGCCTTATTAGCCGTCATATTCGGAAGTAATAATTTGCAACTGACTCAAGTCGAAGACAAGCCCACAACAACTCAAATTGTCCTTGAAAAAGAGACACAATTATGCGATATTGTCCTTGCAGAAAGGACAGTTTGAACAAGGCTGTCCCTGCATGAATGAGAGCATGAGGAACGTGATTCGCCAGAAGTTGGCTGACAGTTTGGCTGCGGATTGGCCGACGCTCACGCGACGCGAGGCCCGTGTGCCGGCCATCCCCGGCAAGGCCCATGCCGTCGTGGGGATGCGCCGCGCCGGCAAGAGTTGCTTTCTCAAGCAGTGCCTGATGGACCGGGCGGCGGCGGGAGTTCCGCGCGATGCCCTGGTGTACTTTAGCTTTGAGGATGAGCGCCTGGCAGGGATGCAAACCGAGCAATTGGGTTGGGTGATCGAGGAGTACTATCTGGCATGTCCGCAGTTCCGTGATCGGCGTCAGGTCGCATTCTGCTTCGACGAAATTCAAGGCGTGCCGGGCTGGGAAACTTTCATCCGGCGGATACTGGATTCGGAAAAGATGGAGGTGTTTGTCAGCGGTTCTTCGGCGCGGATGTTGAGCCGGGAGATCGCCACGGCCTTGCGCGGAAGGGGCACCGAGACGGTCATCTTCCCCTTCGGCTTTGGGGAGTATCTTCGCCATCATGGAGTTGAGGCGCCTGAAAATCCGGCCTTTGTTCCCAAGGCGCAACGGTCGCAACTGGAAAACTCGTTTCTTGCCTACCTTGAAATGGGAGGGTTTCCCGAAGCCCAGGGGTTGGAGCCGCGGGATCGGTTGAGCTTGCTTCAGGGTTATGTTGACACGGTGATCTTTAGGGACGTGGTGGAGCGCCATCAGGTCACGAATGTGGAGGCGCTCCGGAGACTTGTGCGGCAGTTGTTGGCGAGTCCGGCCGGCAGTTTTAGCGTCCATAAATTCTTCAATGACTTGCATTCCCAAGGCGTGGCGGCGGGGAAGAATGCGCTGCATGCGATGCTGTCCTGGCTGGAGGACAGTTTTCTGATTCTCCAAGTGCCAATTGACGCGGCTTCAGAACGCAAACGCCAGGTGAACCCGCGTAAAGTCTATCCTGTGGACCCGGGGCTGATACCCGCCTTTGATCGAAGTGGAAAACCCAATCCCGGCCACGCGCTGGAGACCGCCGTGTTGATCGAACTGGAACGCAGGTCCTGGCAGGTTGCATACGTGAGGACGAAATCAGGATGTGAAGTCGATTTTCTGGCGACAAGTCCAGAAGGGGAAAAGCTTTATATCCAAGTGTGCGCCGACTTGAGCACAAGCGAAGTGCGCAAGCGCGAGCTTGGCCCGTTCACCGAATTGCTGTCGTTGAGGAACAAGGCGGCCTTTCTTCTGCTGACGTTGACAACCACTGACGTGCCGGCCTGTCAAAAGGAAGCTCCGCCAGGCGTCACTGTTCGACCGGCTTGGGAGTGGTTGCTGGAACGTGAAAAGTGACCCGTGCTGGTTGATGAGATGGCGTCTTTCGCAAGACTTCCCTATGTGTGGTTTGCCCTTCAAAGGCCCTTCATGAAGCTGGCGATGACGGCCAGGATGGCGGCGAAGACGAGCAGGATGAAAACCGCCGCAAGGAAATGGCCGGTCAGCAATGTTGCCGCCACACAGGCCGCCGCCACCTGGAAGCCGAGGAGCATCAAGGCATCGCCATTGCTCCAGTCTTCAAGGTGGGCAATCTTGTAAATCACCACGACGATGAGGGCGGGAACGACTATCGCGCGGCCGAGCGCGGTGGGGGCATAAGTTGCGACCAGCCAGAGGCATGCCGCCTCGACAAATGAAGCGACGCCGGCAATGGCAGCCTCCTTGCCAACACTGTGCAATGTGAGGTCGTTCCCGATCACGCTGTCAAAGATATTCAACAGCACGAGGGCGGAGCACAGGGTCACGAGGGCGAACGACCAAAATGCCAGGAGTTGTAGCGCGATGTGCATGGTTGGGTTTGGCGAACTGACGCTTCGGCAGGGCGGCGCTGCCGCGCCGCCCAAGAATTCAGGGCGGAGCGCCAGCTCCGCCCCACCGGGAAGATGAAAACTCTTGTCATGCAATCTTGGCGGTGAGGACGACGTAGTTGCGCTTGCCTTTGCGCAGGAGGAGGTGTTTGCCGAAATGGAGGGCGGCGGGGGTGATCCGGCGCTGGGGATCGGCTTCGCGGATATTGTTGACATAGACGCCGCCGCCTTCGATGTCCTTGCGCGCCTGGCCTTTCGAGGGGCAGAGGCCGCCCAGGACGAGCAGTTCCACCAGCGGCATGCCCGCGCCGCCCAGTTTGTCCATTTCAATTTCCTTGCAGGGGATTTCGGCGGAAATTTCGGCGAAGGTTTTTTCGGAAATGCCTTCCAGGCCGCCGCCAAAAAGAAGGTCGCTGGCGCGCCCGGCTTCGGCGGTGGCGGATGGGCCGTGGATGAGATCAGTCATCGCGCGGGCCAGGGCCTTGTGGGCGGCGCGGGCTTCGGGCCGGGCGGCGTGCTCCGCGGCCAGCGCGGATATTTCGTCTTGACTGAGAAAGGTGAACAGTTTCAGGTAACGAACCGCGTCGCGGTCGTCGGTGCGAATCCAGAATTGGTAGAAGCGATAGACGCTGGTCTTGGCGGCGTCCACCCAGATGGCGCCGGCGGCGGTCTTGCCGAATTTGGAGCCGTCGGCGTTGGTGATGAGCGGCATGGTGAGCGCCCACGCCGCCGCGCCGAGTTTTTTGCGGATGAGGTCAATGCCGGCGGTGATGTTGCCCCACTGGTCCGAGCCGCCGATTTGGAGTTCGCAGCCCAGTTCCTTGCGCAGGTGGCAGAAATCAAAGGCTTGCAGGAGCATGTAGCTGAATTCGGTGTAGCTGATGCCGGCCTCGCGGTCCTCCATGCGGGCGCGGACGCTTTCCTTGGCGACCATTTGATTGACAGTAAAATGCTTGCCGATGTCGCGCAGGAAATCCAGGCAGCTCACCGGGCGGGTCCAGTCCGCGTTGTCCAGCAGGCGGGCGGGGTTGGCGGGGGCGTCGAAATCAAGGAGGCGGCGCATCTGCTCTTTGACGCGGGCGATGTTGGCGTCGAGGGTTTCCTGGCTCAGGAGCTGGCGCTCGGCGGATTTGCCGCTGGGATCGCCGACCGAGCCGGTGGCGCCGCCGGCGACGGCGATGGGATGATGCCCCAGCAATTGAAAGCGGCGCAGCGCCAGCAGCGGCACCAGGTTGCCGGCGTGCAAGCTGTCCGCCGTCGGGTCAAAGCCGCAGTAAAGGGTGACGGGCGATTGCAGGCGTTTTTGCAATTCCGCCCGGTCGGTGCAATCGGCGACCAACCCGCGCCATTCCAGTTCGTCAAATATATTCATGCTGCTTAAATCACCCGGGCGATGCCCGTGCCCGGAACCACTTCGCCAATGAGCCAGGCGGCTTGTTTGTGGGCGCGGACAAACCGCAACACCGCGTCCGCCTTGTCCGCGGCGACAACCAGCACCATGCCGATGCCCATGTTGAACACCTGATACAGCTCCGCCTCGTCCACCATGCCTGTGGAGCGGATGAATTGAAAAATGGGCGGCGCTTCCCAGGCGCCTTTGCGCACCAGCGCGTCGCATCGCTTCGGAAGGACGCGGGGGATGTTGTCAATAAAACCGCCGCCGGTGATGTGGGCCATGCCCTTGACCGCCGCCGGGGCGCCCACTGCGGCCGGATTGAACTTCCGCAGGAGCTTGCGAACCAGAGGGCCGTAGCTGACATGCACCTTGAGCAACTCATCGCCGGCCGTGTTGTCCAGTTCGCGGACGAAGCTCGACGGCTTGAGTTTCAACCGCCCGAAAAAAATCCTGCGCGCCAGCGAATAGCCGTTGGTGTGCAGGCCGCTGGACGCCAGCCCGAGGAGCGCGTCGCCGGGCCGGATGCTCTTGCCGTCCAGAATGCGCGCCTTCTCCACCACGCCCACGATGGTGCCGCAGACGTCATATTCGCCGGGCCGGTAAAAGCCGGGCATTTGGGCGGTCTCGCCGCCGATGAGGGCGCAATGATTGGCAACGCAGGCGTGCGCGAAGCCGGCGATCAACTGGGTGAAGACATGGGGCCGCAGCGCGCCCATGCCGATGTAATCGAGAAAGAAAAGCGGTTCAGCGCCGAGAACGGCGATGTCGTTGACGCAATGGTTGACAAGGTCCTGGCCGACGGTGTCGTGGCGGTCCATGGCGAAGGCGATCTTCAGCTTGGTCCCCACGCCGTCGGTGCTGGAGACCAGGACCGGCTGGCGGAACTTGGCGGTGTCCAGGGCGAACAGGCCGCCGAAGCCGCCGACGCTGCCGAGGACCTCGCGGCGGCGCGTGGAGGCGAGCAAGCGGGGCAGCGTGGCTTTGACTTTGTTGCCGAGGTCAATGTCAACGCCCGCGGCGGCGTAAGCTTTCTGCTTCATTTGCGCGGCACGGTAGCCCCCGGCGCGCCGCCTGACAAGGCAAACATCCTGATGTGGCGGAGTGATGGCGCAGGAGCGCCGACTTGCGGCCGGCTTTTGGCTCGCGATGACGCTGAAAGCCGATTCAAAATCGGCGCTCCAAACCCGGAAGTGTGAAATTTCCGGGTTACGACGCTTTCAGTTTCAGGCTGGTGACATACACGCTGCGGCCGTCGGGATGGAAGAATTCCAGGCGCACGGTGTCCGCGCTGGGCAAGGCCGGGAAAAAGGCATCCACAGAGGAGCGGGGTTTGGCGGCAATGTGGCTTTCGCCGCTGGCCACAACCTTCTCGCCCGCCAGCAACTGCCATTGGCAGGTGAGTTCGGAGAGGTCGGTGAACGAGTAGCGGTTCTGTATCTGAACGGCGCACTGGCTGCGCCAATCCTGCGTCGCGGTGGACGGGTCGGTCTCTTTGGCGATGGCGTGGATCGGGCTGAGGACGGCCTTCATCCGGTAGAACATGGCGGTAAGCTGGCGGTCGGCGGTGACGGGGCCGTTGCCGCCGGATTGGCGGTAGCCGGTCTTGGCGTCGGTGCGCGCGCCGGGAGCGTTTTGCGACCAGCGTTCGGGGAATTTGTCATACATGCCCTGGGCCTGCCATTCCCAGATGAAAGCGCCAATCAAGCCGTCGTTGCCGTACACCAAGTCCCAGGTTTGGTTGAATTGCTGGTCGTTGCCCGAGCCGTACTCGGTGATGATGATGGGGCACTTGGCGCGGTTGGGGCTGGCCAGCATGGTCTTGATTTGCGTCGGGTTCGGGAATGGATAGAGATGGTAATCCTCGAAGTCGGTCTTGGGATTCTGTCCCAGGTTGGCTTGGGAGATCAGGGCCAGACGCGTGGGGTCGTGGGCCTTGGCGTAGTCGAATTCAGCCTGGTTATTGATGCCGTAGCTGCTCTCATTGCCGCAGCTCCAGGCGACGACGCAGGCGCGGTTCTTGTCGCGATTGAGGGTTTCCATGGAGCGGAATGTGTAGGCCCAGGTGCGGGAAGCGTTGCGGATTTCGCCGGCAACCCAGCAGGAGGGGATTTCGTCCAGGACATAGAAGCCGGCCTCGTCGCACAGTTCGAGGAACCGCTCGGCGTGGTTGTAGTGGCTGGTGCGGATGGCGTTGATGTTGTCATCCTTCATCAGGTTGATGTCCGTCTTCCAGCACTCTTCGGTCAGGGCGTGGCCGTAGGGCGAGAATTCCTCGTGGCGGCAGGTGCCGGCGAATTTGACGACGACGCCGTTGACCAGCACGATGCCGTTCTTCAACTCGATCTTGCGGAAGCCAATGCGGTCCTGCACGCGCTCTACGGTCTTGGTCCCGTCCGAGAGGCGGTAGAAGACATAATAGAGATTGGGCTTCTCGGCGTTCCAAAGTTTGGGGGCGGTAACCAGCCCCGAAAGGTTGACTGTGGCGGAAGCATTGGTGTCGTCGCCGATCTCGCCGGACTGGCTCATGGCGGGGACGGCGACCCTGGTGCCGTCCAGATTGTAAAGTTCACAGGTGACAGTGAAAGGCGCTCCGGGCGGGCCAACAACGCGGACGGCGGACTTGAGCGTGGCGTCCTTGTACTGCGCATCGAGGTCGGTGACGACAGTGACGTCATCCACATGCAACTTCGGAACGGCCACGAGATAAGTCTCGCGGTAAATGCCGCCCAGGCACCAAAAGTCCCCATGGTCCAGGGGCGAGGAGGAGGTGTCCTTGTAAAGGCGGACGGCGAAAAGATTGGGCTGGCCGGGCTTGATCGCCTTGGTGACATCAATGTTAAAGGCGGTGAAACCGCTTTCGTGATAGCCGCATCGCTGGCCGTTGACATAGACATCGGCGCCGTCGTAAGCGCCGTCGAAATGCCAGAGCACCGTCTTGCCGGCAAAAGCGGCCGGGACAGTCACCAACCGGCGGTAGCAGCCGATGTCATGGGAGGTGATGGGGCGTTCCTGATAAGTGAACATGGAGAAGCCTTCGACTTCCCAGTTGGCGGGGACGGCGATGTTCTTCCAGCCGGCTTCGGCGGAATCGGGGGCGTTGGGGGCGACGAAGTCGGGTATCGCGGTGTCGGCGGGGAGTTCGCCGCGGACGGCGGGGCTGGTGCCCTTATCGAGCTTGAAGCGCCAGGTGCCGGTCATGGGGAAGACGTTGGTGTTGCCGGGCCGGAGGCGGTCCACGGGGACGGGCGCATTGCCGGGGACGGGGACCGGGACGGCGAAGACGGAGGCGGAGAGGCAGAGGCAGGCGAGGGGAATCAGGAGATGCCGGCGCGTGGATTGGCGCGGACTTCCATCACAGTGCTTTCTAAATTCGAGACGCATAAATATGTCCTTGTTGTAACTGGGTTATCGAGTCCGAAAACCGGACTCTTTATTGTGAACGCCGGGCATGATAGGGAAAGAGCGCAACCCGATGCAAGGAAAAAAAGCGGATGCAGGTACTGCGTCAGTGACGGCTGGGGATGGTAGGGCGACGCTCCCGAGGAGCCGTCTTCGGCTGGGGAGGCTCTGCGGGAGCGTCGCCCTACCCTCCTTCACTGACGCGTTACGGATGCAGGCAGGGCGGGACTGGAGGTCAGAGGTCAGATCGAATTACGGCGCGATTCCGAGTCTCGCCCTGCCTTTGGCTGTAGCCCACCTCGTAAGGAAAGGGTTCATTTCACTTTGTTGGGCGACGCCTGTCGGCGAAGAAGCGCTTTGAGATTTCGGACCATTCAATTGAGAATTGGTCATTGAAAATTTGTCAATGGTCATTTCCAGCCAAAGACAGGCGGCCGGCAGGCCGCTTTGCCTCATGTCACGGCAAAGCGGAACTGCCGTTCCGCACTCCACGGCGCTTCGCGCATTTGCAAATGACCAATTCTCAATCGTTTCAACCGCTGAAATCCAGTCGCCGACCGGCACAGGCGAGTCGCCTGTGCTACCCAGCGAGATCGGGTGCGACTATACCATTATCCCTCAACTTCTTCTTTTTTGGAAAATTATGTGGCTAGGGATCCCGATTCCGAATCGGGAAGGCGTCCACGGGTCCGGAAGGCTTCCCGATTCGGAATCGGGATCCCTGCCTGCAAATGTTTTGTCCGTGTAATCCGTGTAATCCGTTGTCAATTCCTTTCGTTGCGGCTTGGCCGCTCTGGGAAATATGCGGGCTAAGGAAATTACCTCGTGAATACAATACCTTTAACTGACCCGTTTCCGTTTCATGGCAAGCGTATCCGTGTGGTTATGGTGTGTATATTCCGGCGGAAGTGGCGCACCCAGTAGGAGTTGAACCTACAACCTTCTGATCCGTAGTCAGATATTGTCGAGGGAGGATACCCGTTTCCCTCTAGGGCGTGCCGCACACTGCCGCATAGCCGCATAGGGGGACGGGTATTTTACGGGTATTTTCGGACGTTAATTTCGATGTCAGAAACTTAACCTCCATTCGCCATGTTTCCAGCCTTTTCCAAGCCTAATTTCATTTTCCCAAAGGTCGAGCTTAAAAAGTCGAGTGTCAAGAATAGAGCCTTCCCTCAATTCGCCATCCCACTCCCAAACTCGCATTACGCGGCCTTGCAGTCCGATTTGCACCAAAATGTGCATCAAAAACAGGCATTTGCTGGAAACCGGCGGCATACCTGTTGGCGAGGAATTGCGGAATTGCTCTTGGAAGACCTTGCATCCAGGTATGAAAGAGCAATATCGAGTTGTGCAACTGGGCAGCCAGGACGGCATGTTTTACTGCAAGGACACGCGGAGCGGCTCTCGCACGAGCCTGAAAACAAAAGACCGCAAGGAGGCGGAACGGCTCGTGCGGCACAAGAACGAGGCGCTGAAGAATCCCCACATCAACCGCAAGATCGGGATGGCCTACCTGTCCGCCGCCAACCCGCGGCTGGTCAGGCGGATCTGGCAGGAAGTGATGGAGGACATCATCCAGGACAAGCAGGGGCCGACGCTGCATCGCTGGGAAACGGCCATCAAGGACCCTGCCTTCAACCTCATCCGCAAGAAAGTTGTGGTCATGGGCGTAACCATTCTGTGTGATTGCCCCCCTTTCTTGTGATTCCTGTCATGCTGACAAATCTGGTCCAATGGGGCAGCAGTGAAGGAAAAGTCAGATTTCTTTTGGGCAATCGTTTTAGTACATCCGACCAAAAAGGATTTGTTGGCTCCACTTTCTTGCCGGCATTGGCTATATGCGCGATTACCGGGGCGCAGCGCTCTTTTTCGGCCAACAGCGCAAGTTTCTCTGCCGACACGCCCTTTGCTCCTATTAATTGAGCTGCGATTCTGACGTTTAGGGGATAGTTGTCGTTACCTATTAAACAGAGGGCGACAGCCAACTCCTCATCCGTCAGGGTTGCCAGGCCCGTTGGCAAAAAGGAAGGCGGCTCAAACGTGCCTTCGTAATGTCGGCACCCACGGTTTACCGCCAGCTGCCTGAGGCAGGCCGAGGCCGGTTGATCGCCGGACAATTTTAGAATTTTCCGGCGCAAGGATGACAAATGCTGTCCTGCAATACGAGGCAGTAAAGCCCGAGCATGGGCGGGTTCGGCGCGTTTAGCAGCTAATTCCTCATCATTAACTGTCTCTAATGTCATCTTCATCTCCAAATTACAGCTTTTCCTCTTTTCATCAATTGAATTTTGCGGAGCAAATTTTATCTGGGCGCACGACGGAATTCTTCGGCTAGGCACGATGGTGCTGCCGTGCGGATTCCGATGAAAGCAGCCGAAGGGCTGCGAAGAGCGATTGGTCCACTGCTGCAATAATCCCCCCTGTGCAGCGTCCAGCCTTGAAGAGGGCCGCCATCCGGGCCGCGGATCTCATCCCGGAGGATGGCGGCGGCGCCCCTTTATTCTGGTACACTCCCAGCTTCATCCAGCCACGCGCGCGCTTCCGCGTCGCTCGGGTCCCGCCAGTCCCCGCGCGGAGAGAGCGATCCGCCCGAACCGACCTTGGTCCCGTTGACGGCGACCGACCTCTTGAATTGGCTGCGGCAGAACCGGCCGAGGAACTCGGTCATCCAGTGCTTGATGAGGGCGAGGCTGTACTCGTTGCTATCGGACTCTTGCATCAGCGGAGGCCACGACCCGCGGCTTCGGTCAATCCAACGGCAAATCGGAGCCCCTTCGGACGTGTCGCGTTGGAAACCGGCCTCCCTGAGGCGAGCTTCCAACGCTGCAAACTCAAAGTAAGTAATTGCTGCTACCACGACATCCACATCCTTGGTGCGCCTAAAATCCGTCAATTCCGGATGATCCACCAGAAGGCACATCACAGCACCCCCGACAAACGCAAAGGAAACGTTCAGCGGTTTAAGCCGAGAGGCGACTATGCGCATTTCCTCAAGAGGCGGCGCCGGCTTAGTTTATCCTTTGGCTCAATTGCTCTTCCGCTAATTTGCGCTCCCTGGCCCGGCCCATCCGCAACGCATCGACCAGGGCAAGGAGTTCATAAAGGGCGGGGTCGGATTTTACCGCCGACGGA
>Ga0181530_10001308_pt1 | contig 31542 bp, 35 predicted proteins | sample PEATcosm2014_Bin_42_FD_119769 | JGI IMG/M metagenome (GOLD analysis project Ga0181530, IMG submission 119769) | Peatland microbial communities from MTU Mesocosm Facility, Houghton, MI, USA - PEATcosm2014_Bin10_60_metaG | ecosystem: Environmental > Terrestrial > Soil > Wetlands > Peat | place...
GACTCCGGCGAACAGGAAATCGTAGCGGTAACGCTCCAGCACGGGATAGCGGCGGAAATCCATGGTGAAGATATCGATGGTCATCAGCACGGTGAAGGAGCCGATGTCGAAAATGCGCTCCACCGCCCACACCGCTACCTGCGAGGACATGGTCAGCCCCTCGCGGCGGGCGATCAGGTAGGGGCGGGCGAACTCACCCGGCCTCCCCAGCAGGGCCAGCCCGGTGAAGCCGATCAGGGTGGGGGCGATCAGGTCCCGCGCCCTGGCCCGGCGCACTGGCCGCAGGAACACCTTCCAGCGCACCGCACGCAACAGGTAGGTTACATAGATCAGGCCGGCCGCGCTCAGCAGGTACAGCTTGCGGGTGTCGGTCGTCTGCTCCCAGAAGACACCCCAATCGAAGTGCCGCCATTCGCGGAACTGCACGTACACCAGCCCCGCCAGCGCCGCCACCACTACCGCCGATACGATAATGCGCTTCCTGGTCATCCCTGTTTTGCGATGCGGCCGAGGTACGCCGCGCCGGACGGAGGCACGAGTACGGGCACCGCCAAACTAACTGACGGCGCAGACCGGGTCAATGCCACCACCGATTCGGGAGCTTGATTCTAGTTGGCGACCGGAGCTGTGGATTTCTGGGACTTGGCTTGCGGCTTGGTCTGGACCGCCCGCTGCATCTTCTGCGGCTTGGCGGGCGCGGCCGCGGCCTGGGAGTTTGGTTTGGCGGCGGCGGGTCCTCCGGCAGACCCGGTCTTGGTCTGCTGGGGTTGGGCGCGCGCCGCTAGCTTGGTACGGTTGAAGTCCTTGATCACGCGCGCCACGTAGGCGTGCGTCTCGCGGTAGGGAGGCACGCCGTTGTACTGCGCCACCCGCTGCGGACCGGCATTGTACGCGGCCAGCGCCTTGGCCATGTCGTTGTTGTAGAGCACCAGCAGGTCGCGCAGGTAGCGGGTGCCGCCCTCGATGTTCTCGCCGGGGGCGAAGGCGTCCTTCACGCCCAGCTTGCTGGCGGTCTGCGGCATGAGTTGCATCAGGCCCTGCGCGCCTTTGGGCGAGACGGCGCGCGGATTGAAGCCGCTCTCCGCCTTGATCACGCTGCGGATCAAATCCGGGTCCACCTTGTGCTGGTCGCTGGCCGAGTTCACCAAGCGGTCCACATCCTCACGGGTGGCTGCCGGCGCGGACGGCGGGGGCGGCGGCAGCGGGATCTCCTGGCGATCGACGGAGACGATCTCTTCCGTGGGGACATCCACGAAGCCGCTGTTGGGATCGGCGGCAACGTAGAGCCGGGTCACACCCTGCAGCTTTTCCTGGTGGTCGTGGCGGATGCTGAAGCCGTTGCGCAGAACCGCGTCATAGACCACCTGCATGCCCGGAGACGCAGCCTCGGTGGCCCAGGCGGCGGTCGCCAGGGCGAAGAGCAGCAGTCCGCGTTTGAGAAGATTACTCATCCCATTAAAGCTCTGTCATCCTGAGCGAGCGCGCCCGCCCCTTCGGCTTCGCTCAAGGCAACTTTTGGCGCGCGAGTCGAAGGACCCCTACTCCGAAGATCATCCTCGCGATAGGGGTGCTTCGACTCGTGCGGGCAAAATCGGCCCGCACTCGCTCAGCATGACAAGGAACGGTCAAGCCGTTATGCAAAAACCTACCCGAACAGCACTTCCTCGACCGCCGCGGCTACCCCGCTCTGGTCGTTCGGAAGCGTCACCCGCCAGCCGTTCTGCTTCAGGTCCTGGCGGGCATTGCCCATGATAACCGGTACGCCAGCGAACTCAAGCATCTCGATATCGTTGTAATTGTCACCGATGGCCATGACCTGTTCCCGCATCAGGCCACGGTGGCCGGCCCAGCGTTCCAGGGCGTGTCCCTTGGAGCAGCCCTGGTTGAGCACGTCGACGATGACCAGGTCGCGCGCGTCGTAGCGGGTCTTGAGCACGGTGATGCGGTCCGCGAGGTGGGCCGTCCGCAACCGCTCTTCCGCCACCTGCATGCGGGCGATGGTGCCGCAGAACATGGCTTGGATGGGATCGGTGTCGAGCGCCCGCTCGATGGGGACCACGAACTCGATGTACTGCAGGTTGTTCTCGACCCAGCGCTGGATGTGCGAGGTCAGTTCGTCGGTGCGCTCCAGCGCCAGCGCTCCCTTGCCCTCGCGGTCGAAGGTGAGCACCAAATTGGCGCGGAAGGGCTCCATCTGCGCGATCAATTCGCGGGCTGTCGCGGCGGGGAGCAGGTCGCGGTGGAACAGCTCGCCCCGCAGCGAGCGGGTGACGGCCCCGTTCGAACTGATCAGCCAGAGGTCGAACCCGAGCGACTGCGCGATCGGGAGCGCAAACTGGTGGCGCCGCCCCGTCACCAGCACGATCTCGACCCCGGCCAGGCGCGCGCGCGTAAGAGCGGCCAGATTGGCCGGGGAAACCTGGAATTGTGGATCGAGGAGAGTACCGTCAATATCGATCGCGAGCAGTCGGATCGCCGGGGTCACTGCTGTGATTCTAGCAGCGCTGTCTACTCCCAGTCGGCATAGTAGCTGCGCGGCGCCCACACGTGGAGGTTGCCGTCTTTGCTCTTGATCTCCAGCGAGCGGTAACGTTCGCCTCCCACGGCGCCGGGCTTGAAATACACGGCGTAGCCCAGCCTGAGATGCTGCTGGATTGTTTCAAAGGCTGGTTGTTCCCCGGAGGGGGGAATGAAGAAGGCCCGCCCGCCGGTGACTGCAGCCAGCTCCATCAGCACGTCGGCGCCCGCATGGGCGGAACTCTCGTCTGGCAAGAGCCGTTTACGATTCGTTGTGATAGCACCGGTGGCGCAGGCGGCGGAATTAGTCGTAGCGGTGTCGGTACAGTGAATGAATAACTGTCCGGCGATAAACCCCGCCGGGAGTTCCGCCACCGGAAAGCTTCTCGGATTCTCCGCGGACTTGCTCCTGCGGCGCCGGGGAGCGATGCGGCCCTGGGGAGCGATGGTGTAAATGGTGGCATTGGCCCGCTGTGCCGCCTTGATGGCGTCCAGCAGGCCGTGGGCGCTGACGTTGTCCTCTCCGTCGCTCAGCAGCACGATGGCGCGGCGCTGCGGAAGGAAGGGGTCGGTCTTGCGCAGTTCATCGGCAGCCGTGGTGAGCGCGTCGTATACCGAACTCAGGGAGACAGCGGCGACCGGCCGCAGCCCCGCCTCCAGACTGGGGACGTCGCTGGTGAGTGCCTGGGTGACTTCGACGCGCGACCGGAAACCCACCACCATGGCTTGATCGATATTGGGCCGCAGCACCGTGCGCAGGAAGTCCAGCGCCACTTGGCGCTCGAACCCCAGGTCCTTCTGCATGGAGTCACTCCAGTCGATCACCAGGGCGACTCGCAGTGGCAGTTCGTCTTCCGGGCGGATCTGGGTGATCGCTGCCGGTTTACCGTTGTCGAAAATCTGTAAATCATCGCTGCGGAGTTCCCCGATGGGCTTGCCGCTTTGATCGGTCACCGCCAGCTCTACCGCCACTTCTGTCACCTGGCTCCGGAGGACGAACGGCGTCGGCTCGCTCGTGGACACGTAGGACTTCGCAGGGCGAAGGGTAGCCTGCTCCTGTGCGAAAGTAGCGGCGCTGAACCCCAACAGACACCATGCTACTGCCAACGCTGTTCTGCGCATGGATCTCCTCCTTGCCAGGGGTGCGCACCCAGGGCACACCTATCCCTTGCGTCTGGATTTCGAGTTCCCCCCCCGGCGGTCGTCCCTGGCCGACGCCGGCCACCCACAAATCCGAGATTGCCGCGGCGTGAATAAAACGCGCCGCCTGCCAGGGAATTTATCGGCATGTTACCGGTAGTGGTTAAAAGGTTTCGCCGTTACGGTGGTACCCACACGTGCCTTTCCGGGAGCCCCCATTCCGGGAGCCCTCCGGGGGGTTTGTTACACTGCCCGGTCATGGCGAAGATGGTTGCGCTGGAATGCTCGAAGTGCGGCGCGCGGCTCTCGGCGGACGAACCGCGGACCGTCTGCCCCCAGGACGGCGGCTCGCTCTACGTCCGCTACGACCTCGAAGCGCTGCGCGGACGCTTCACGCGCGAGATGCTCGCCGGCCGCCTGGCCACCATTTGGCGCTATGCCGAGGTCCTGCCCGCTGCCGAACCTGTTTCCCTGGGCGAAGGCTTCACGCCCCTGCTGCACAGCCGCCAATACCCGCATGTCCTGATTAAGGACGAAGGTCTCAATCCCACGGGCAGCTTCAAAGCGCGCGGGCTGTGCGCGGCCGTCACCATGGCCCGCGCCTACGGCCTCAAGAAGCTGGCCGTCCCCTCGGCGGGCAATGCCGCCAGCGCGCTGGCCGCGTACGCAGCCGCGGCCGGGATTGAGGCCCACATCTTCATGCCGCGCGATGTTCCCCAGGCCAACCTGGTCGAGTGCCGCACTTACGGCGCCCACGTCACCCTGGTGGACGGACTCATCAGCGACTGCGCGCGCATGGTCGGCGAACGCAAGCAGGCGGAGGGCTGGTTCGACATCTCCAGCCTCAAGGAACCGTTCCGGGTGGAAGGCAAGAAGACCATGGGCTACGAGGTGGCCGAGCAGATGGGATGGGAACTGCCCGGCGCCATCATCTACCCCACCGGCGGCGGCGTCGGCCTGATCGGCATGTGGAAGGCCTTCGAGGAGATGGAAGCTCTGGGCTGGATCGGCAAGAAATGGCCGCGCATGGTGGCTGTGCAGTCAATCGGCTGCGCGCCCATCGTTAAAGCATGGGATGAAGGCAAGACGGTGTCGGATCCATGGCCCCATGGAACGACTCTAGCCGCCGGCCTGCGCGTGCCCAAAGCCTACGCCGATTACCTGATCCTCGACATTCTGCACAAGAGCCAGGGCACCGCCATCGCGGTTAGCGACGACGAGATCATGGATGCCCTGCGTGCCTGGGCCACCCACGATGGCATCTTCGCCGCTCCCGAGGGTGCGGCCGCGCTGGCTGCCTATCGCCGCCTGCTGGCCAGCGGATTCTTCACGCCCGAACAGAAAGTGGTGCTCTTCAACACCGGCTCAGGCTTGAAGTACATTGATGTGATCGCGGCGGCGGAGAGGAAAGCGCCGGTTTCGGGCGCGATCGGCGGAATCATAGGACCGTATTGAATTTGTGATTTGCGATTTGCGATTTGTGAATTCTCGCTGGCGCTGGAAAAACCACAAATCACCAATCAGAAATCACCAATCCCCATGACTTCCCGCCTCTACTACACCGACTCGTTCCTCTACGAATTCGACGCCGCCGTGTGCGAGGTCGTTTGCGGCGAGCGTCCGGCGGTCATTCTCGACCAGACAGCGTTCTATCCCACCAGCGGCGGGCAGGTTTTCGACACCGGTTATCTCGAGGCCAATGGACAGAAGCTGCGGGTCACCGAGGTGGCCGAAGACGAGCAGGGAACGATTCTCCATTACGTCGATGCGGCGGCGAGCCTGGCGCCGGGAACCCGCGTCCGCGGCACGATTGACGCCGCCCGGCGCCGCGACCACATGCAGCAGCACTCCGGGCAGCACGTTCTCTCGGCCGCATTCGTCCGCCTGTTCGAAATGCCGACGGTTTCATTTCACATGGGCGAGGAGAGCTGCACCATCGATCTGCAGGCGCGCTCGCTCGCGCCAGAGCAACTCGACGAGGCCGGCCGGCTCGCCAACCGCGTGATCACCGACGACCGCCCGGTGGAGATTCGCTTCGCCTCGCTCGAAGAAGCGCGCGCGCTGGGCGTGCGCAAGCTGCCGGAAGCGCAACGCGACAAGCTGCGCCTCATCGACATCCGCGATTTCGATCTCACCGCCTGCGGTGGCACCCATGTGCGTTCCACCGGCCAGATCGGCCCTATCCTGCTGCGCAAGACCGAGAACGCGCGCCAGGGCGTGCGTGTGGAGTTTGTGTGCGGAGAGCGCGCCGTCGCCGCCGCCCAGCGCGATTACGCTACGCTGGTGGAGGCGGCCGCGGCGTTTTCGGCGCATATCTCCGACGTCCCGCAGCAGGTGCGGAAGGCGCAGGCGGAGCTGAAGGCGGCGCAGAAAACGCAGCAGAAGCTGCTGGAAGAGCTGGCGGAACTCTCTGCGGTGCACCTCGTGGCCGAGGCGACCCTGCGGCATTCTTCGCGAAGCGATCCTTTTCGGATGGTGACGAAAGTCTTTCCCGATCGCGACGTGGCCTTCGTCAAGCTGCTGGCGCAGAAGATCGCCGCCGCGGGTCCGGCCGTAGCGCTGGTAGCCTCGACCACCGGCCCGCCGACGCTGATCTTCTGCCAGACGCCGGGGCTGCCGTTCAACATGGGCGCGCTGTTGAAGGACACGCTGGCCGCCGCCGGTGGCCGGGGCGGTGGCGCTCGCGACTTCGCCCAGGGCAGTCTGCCCGATGGCGAGCAGGTTGACGGCGCGCTCCGGCAGGCATTAAGTTCCTTCGCGCAATAGCAGGTACGGGCGCGTCTGCTAGAATAATTGTCCGGCCGAGTGGGGCTATAGCTCAGCTGGGAGAGCGCATCGTTCGCAACGATGAGGTCGTCGGTTCGATCCCGACTAGCTCCACCATCTTTCTCTCACTTGCGGGAACTGCTTGCCTCTGATGAGGTTGTTTGTGTCGTAACCTCGGCCTGCACCCCCGGAAGATGAAAGCCTGATTGACATCAGCAGCCCGGCCGGAGTAGGGTTGCCCGCCTTGCCAACAAATCCCACAGAAACTATGGAGAGCAAATGCGAGTTCCACGGGCGCTTTATGGTGCGATGTTGTGCCTCTGTCTTGCCACAATCCTCTCGGCCCAGGACGCGGCCAAGGTTGATCCCAAGCATTACACGGTGGTGAGCGAAAACGATCAGGTACGGATTCTGAAGGTGCACTACGGCCCGCACGAGAAGTCGGTCATGCACAGCCATCCCGCCACGGTTGCGGTGTTCCTCACCGACGCCAAGGGGCAGTTCACCTATCCCGACGGGAAAAAGGATAGCTTTACCTCCAAGGCAGGCTGGGCGCAGTACTCCGCCGGCGCCACCCACTTGCCGGAGAACACCGGCGACAACGCGATGGACATAATCGTTATCGAGCTGAAAGGCAAGGCGGCCAAGCCAGCGAAGGCGGAGATGAAGTAATCTCCGGGGGCTGGGCTGTATTGCTGATCTTCGATGGGGTGGACTGGGCGGCAGGGATTGCGGTTGTTACAGTCCCAGGTAGGCCTTGCGCACTTCGTCCATCTTGGCAACCTCGTCCGACTGGCCACGGATGCTGATTCGGCCCTCGGCAAACACATAGGTGTAGTCGCTCATCGCCAGCGCCAGGTGCACGTTCTGTTCCACCAGGACGATGGTGAGTCCTTGTCCCCGCAAGGTCTTCAGGGTAAGGAAAAGCTGCTGCGCCAGCACCGGCGCCAGGCCGAGTGAGAGTTCGTCGATCATCAGAACGACTGGCTCCTGCATCAGGCCGCGGCCCATGGCCAGCATCTGCTGCTCGCCGCCGGATAGGGTGGAGGACTTCTGTTTGCGGCGCTCTTTCAGGCGCGGGAACAATTCATAGACGCGGGCCAGGTTGTCCTTGGCCCGCTTGCGCGCGCGATGCGAGTAGCCGCCCATCTCCAGGTTCTCTTCCACGGACATATCGGGGAAGAGTTGGCGGCCCTCCGGCACCAGCACCAGGCCGCGGTTGGCCTTGGAGTGCGGGGAGAGCCGGGTCACATCTTCTCCCTGCAGCAGGACGCGGCCTTTCCAGGCACGCAGGCTGCCCATGATGGTGCGCAGAGTGGTGCTCTTGCCGGCGCCATTGGTGCCGATGATGGTGGTCATTTTCCCGCGCGACACCTCGAGCGAGATGCCCCACAGAACCTGCACCTCGCCGTAGCCGGACTCGATGTTCTCCAGTTGTAGCGCCAGCTCCATCAGTCCGTCCTCGTCAGCTTGTCGACGATGTCCGGGAAGCCCAGATAAGCTTCCACCACGTCGGGATTGTGCACCACTTCGTCGGGCCGGCCTTCGGCCAGCTTGCGGCCGAGGTTCAGCACCACGATGCGGTCGGAAAGACTCATGATGGCCTGCATCAGGTGCTCGATCATGAACACCGAAACCCCGCCGTCGCGGATCTTGCGCACCAGGTCGATCATCAGCGCGACCTCAGTGGGATTCAGGCCGGCCAGCACTTCGTCCAGGAGCAGCAGCTTGGGTTTCGCCGCCAGCGCCCGCGCCACTTCCAGGCGCTTCTTGCCGGCAATGGTCAGCGAGCGGGCGATCATCTCGGCGCGGTCCCCCAACCCCACTAGCTGCAGCACCTCCAGAGCCACCTTGCGCGCCGCCTTCAGATCGAGGTATTCGCGGCCGAAGCAGGCGCCCACCGTAACGTTGTCCAGCAGGGTCAGGTCGTTCAGCGGCTTCACGATCTGGTGGGTGCGCGCCAGCCCCAGGTGGACCACCTTGTCCGGCGAACTTCCGGTGATGTCTTTTCCCAAAAAGCTGATGGTTCCCCCGTCGGCCTTGTAGACCCCGTTCACGACATTGAACAGGGTGGTCTTTCCGGCGCCGTTGGGGCCGATCAGGCCCAGGATCTGGCCCTCGTCGAGGCTGAAGCTGACGTCAGAAACCGCCAGCAGCCCGCCGAAACGCTTGCTGACGCCGCGCACCTCAAGAAGGGAACTCATTCGATCACCTTGCGCGCGCGCGGCACCAGGCGATAGAACCACCCGATCAGGCCTCCGGGGGCGAACAGCACCACCAGCAACAGCAGCCCGCCGGCGATCACTAGGTGAAAGTTGGAGAGCGTGGGAGAAGTCAGCAGGTAGGAGCGCAGTTTCTCGTAGAGGCCTCCGCCCAGGGCTGCGCCCATCACCGCACCCTGGCCGCCGAGCATCAGCATCACGATGCCTTCGAGCGACATCATGAACTCGAAGGCGATCGAGGGATCGATCATGCCGTTCTTGTAAAACATCAGCGCACCGGCGACCGCGGGCAGAAAGGCAGAAACGCTGTAAATAATCGCCTTATACACGGTGGCGTTGACGCCCAGCACCACGGCCGCGTCTTCGTCCTCGCGGATGGCGAACAAGCCCAGCCCGAACTTGGAATTCTTGATGGCCAGGCTCAGGATCATGGATAGGGCCATCACCGCAATGATCAGGTAGTAGGTGATCCACAAGGCGCGCATGGCCCCGCCCAGCGGCTGGTAGGACTCGAACGAAAGGTACATGCCCGTGGAGCGGCCCCAGGGGTCGAAATTGGAGACGAATGCCTGCACCGCCTGGAGAATGCCGATGGTAGCCAGCGCAAAATAGGCGCCCCGCAAGCGCAAAATGGCGAGCCCGAACAGGAGCGCACACAGGCTGACCACTAGTCCAGCCACCAGCGCCGACAGTACCAGGTTCCAGCCGCGCACCGTCGCCAGGTAAAGCCCCACGTACCCGCCCAGCCCGTAGAAGACGATGTGGCCGAAGTTCACGTAGCCGGTGTAGCCGATCATCAGGTTCAGGTTGCTGGCCAGGATGATGGCGATGGCCACCAGGATGAGATCTTCCCGCAAGGAAACATTGTTGCCGTGCAGCGGGAAATACACGAACAGGGCGGCGATGACCAGGATGATGTAGAAGAAGGGCCGCCGCAGGATCATGCGGTTGCCCTCTTCCCGAAGATGCCCTGCGGGAATGCCACCAGCACCACTACAAACAGCCCGAACTCGATCAGCGGGATCCAACTGACCGCGATAAACGGCGTCACCACGCCCTCCAGCAACCCCAGCAGCACGCCGGCAATCAAGGCGCCGAAAGGCTTACCCAGTCCCGCCAGGATGGTCACGACAAAGCTCTTCAACTGGTAGGTGGCTCCGGAGAGGATGGTGAAAGGAAACAGCGTCGAGACCAGGGCCCCGGAGGTCATCGCCAGCGCAATGCCGATGCCGAAGGCGATGGTCAGCACCAAAGTGGAGGAGATGCCCATCAACTCGGCGGCTTCGCGATTATCGGCGACCGCACGGATGGCCTTGCCCGTCCGCGTTTGATAGAGGAAGAGCTGCAGCGCCAAAGCAATCACCACTGAGGAGATGGCGGCCGCGATGTGGTTGCCGGTGAAGGTGTAGGCGCCGATGGTGATGCCCGGCAGCGTGAAGTTGACGTTGTAGGGGCTGGTGCTCCAGATGGCGGTGCCGATGCCGATCACCATCATGTTCACCGCGAAGGTGGAGAGCAGGCTCATCAACATCGAGCGGCCCACCACCCAGTGCACCGCCATCCAGTACACCACGATTCCCAGCAGTAATCCGGCCACAATGATGGGCAGCAACAGCACGTAAGCGTTGATCGTGAGGGCGGCGAACAGCAGATACATCGCAAACATGCCCAGCGCGATCATGGACCCGTGGGTGAGATTGATGACGTCCATGACTCCCCAGATCAGACTCAAGCCCATGGCCGCGAGGCCGTACACCGCCCCGACCAGCAGGCCGTCGATCATGGAGGCTAGAATCCCGGACATAATTCACCCTTCGTGCCCAGAGCTGAATCGCCGCACTGAACTGCGTCCCCTCAGTGAATCGGGTACACCAAATTGGCGCTCTTGCCGGCCAGCGGCCAGACCACCTCTTTGGTCAGCTTGCCGGACTTGTCCTTCTGCCACTGCGCCAGAATCATGGAATGGCCCACCTGCAAGCCGTGATTGTTGTCCGCCGTCGCGAACTGGGTCCGCCCGTAAAACGTGGTGATGTCGGTCGAGTTCAGCGCCGCCGCCACCTTGGCCGAGTCCGGTCCGCCCGCCTGTTCGATGGCGCGCTGCAGGATCAGCCCGCAAACGTAGCCACCGGCCGACTCGTAACTGGGCGGAGTATTGTACTTCGCCGCGTAGGCCTTGGCGAAGTCAGCGCCGCTGGGGCCGTATTGCGACTTGAAGGTCGATTGCGGAGCCCACTGCGAGGGCACCGTGATCCCCACCGCGGCATCCCCCAGTTCCACCCACTGCGGACTGTCGGGCGCCACCAGCAGGGTGAGCATCTTCAGCGGAACCTTGTGGCCCTGGAGTTGCCGCGCCAGGGTAGAGCCATCGGCGTAGTGGCCGCCACCCAGCAGCACCGTCGCCTTGGAGTTGATCACTTTGTCGATGATGGCGCTGAAGTCGGTGGTGGCGGGAGCGTAGGCTTCGGTGAACACCACGTTGAACCCGAGTTGCTGCGCATAGGCCTTGGCTGGGGTCACCACCGCCACCGAGAACGAGGAGTCCTCGTAGACGAAAGCCACCGTGGCTTTCGGGTCCTTGCTCTTCAAGGCGTCCAATGCAACCTTCAAGTATTCAGGGGCGGGCGCGAACATCTGAAACAGGAAGTGGTTCCCCAGGGTGTAGGTCTTTCCTTCCGCCGCGCCCGAGGTGAGCATGATCTTGCCGTACTGCTCCGTCACCACCGCGGCGGTGGAGGTGAGGGGAGAGGAATAGGGACTGAACAGGAAGTCGGCCTTGTCCTCCAGGATCATGCGGGTGTAGAGCTGCTGCACCCGCTTGGAGTTGGACTCGTCATCGTAGGTGGCAAACTTGATGTTGTAGCTTTTGCCGCCGGCTTTGAAGCCGCCGGCCGCGTTGATCTGGTCGCGCCACAGTTCGAATCCGCGGTATTTCTCGGTGGAGTCCACGTTGAGGACGCCGGTCTTGGAAACGGTGAATCCGATGGTGATGGTTTGCTGGCCGAATCCGGTGCCGGCCAAAAGAACTGCTGCCAATGCGAGCAGAGCCACTTGTTTCACAATTCCACCTCATGCGAGCGGCAGTCCTGCCGCGCGGCGCTGACCACTCAAAAGACAAAGACTGGAGATTGTCAGGGGAATGGTGAACGCCGGTCTGTGACGGACATCACTCCCGTGCGTTAGCCATGCACTGGTACGGCAGGGCAAGCCGGACACACTCCGGGCTATTCTTGGCCGTGCGGCGCGCATCCGGCGGTGTTGCCGGGTCCGGACCCGTGTGCGTCAAGCGGCTCGTGCCCGTGGCAGAGCAAACTGCAAGACCTTCGGCTGCACTATCCGGGCGAAGTCTTCATAGGCCAGCCGCATCAGTTCCCGGTGCGACCCGGCGTTGAAGGCGATCTCCTTGTCTTTCGTCAGGCTCTCATCCACGAAAACGTTCATCCCGTAGAGATTGCCGAACGGAGGCATGGCCCCGGTCTCGCATCCCGGGAAGCAGTGCAGGAAGTCCTTTTCCCCGGCGAGAGTGGCGGTTTTCGCGCCCGTCGCCGCCCGAAGGGCAGACAGGTCCACCTGGCCCGAGGCTGGCAGGACCGCCATGGCCAGGGTGTCGTCGAGGTTCACGATCACGGTCTTGGCCAGCTCTTGACCGGGAATGTGGGCCAGCGCCGCGATCCCCTGGGCGGTGTAGGCCACCGAGTGCGTGATGATCGTGTACTTGATGTTTTGACGGTCCAGAAGTTCCGTCAGCGTGTTGATGGGCATAATGACCTCCGTGTTGCTCAGGCGGTCGGTCGATCTCGCCGCCCGGCTGCGGCAGCGGTAACCCGGTGCGCGGCCTCGTGCCGGACCGCGCTCTCATAGCCTACGGCAGCGAAGTAGATCGCGCGGTCGAAGAAACGCTCCAGGTTGTGCAGCAGGTCCAGTTCCCCGAGCAGTTCGATGGGTGGCTCCAGCAGGCCTTCGCTCTCCAGGTGTTCCCACAAATATTCTTTGGTGAGATTGATGGCCCACATAAACTCACTGAAGGGCACGCCTTGCCGCGCCCGCCGCATGCCCAAACCGGTGTATCTCTCTTCGATCTCCGACTCGGTCTTGCTCAGCAACCAGTCGCCGAGATTGCGATAGATCGCTTGCACCCGGTTCTGGAGCTCGTCGGCAGGCACCCTGCGCAACAGTTCGCTCGCTCGCGGCGAGCTTAGCAGGCGGTGCATCAGCCCCTGGGCCAGCTTGTCGGCGTCGGCCTCGATCAGCCTGACCAATCGAATCGAAAACATGTGCTCCTCCTTGCTGCAACTCTTCACTGCGGGATGCGCGCGTCCGTCATCTTGAATCTTGTTCCCAGCCCGCGCAGTGATGCCGCACACAGGAACCTGTGACTCTGCCGGCGGTCCCTCCCGCCGCCGGCCCCTTGACCTTCCCGCGCGCGCGCAGTACGGTCTTGGGACTTCGACAACGTTCCCATGACCCGATCCCTTTCTGACGACAGCACCCGCACAATCATGGCGCGCCTCGAGCAGGCGAATGCGCGGGTTGCGCGGCTCTATCCCGGCGAGACCGGCCTCCGCCAGCCCGTGCACACCGTCTACGGCGGCGCGCACCTGTTCACTGCGGACATCAGCCGCAAACTCGGCGCGGCCGCGTTGCGTACCCTGGACGAATACGCGCGCGATCCGGCCACCTTCGCGAGTGCATTTGGCTTCGACCGCCGTCTGGCGGAAACCATCTACCAGCGGGTACGCATGAAGCTGGAGCGCGAGCCGGTGGAGGATTTTCGCATCGACTTCGAGGACGGCTACGGCAACCGTCCGGACGCGGAAGAGGACGGGCACGCCATCGCGGCGGCGGAACAAATGGCTGCCGGGATGGAAGCCGGACGCTTGCCGCCCTTCGCCGGCATCCGCATCAAGCCGCTCTCGGAGGAGCTGTGCCAGCGCAGCATCCGCACCCTCGACCTGTTCGTCACCACCCTGGTGCGGAAGGCCGGCGGCCGCCTGCCGGCAAATTTCGTGGTTACGCTGCCCAAGGTGATGGCGCCCGAGCAGATGTCGGCGCTCATTGATGTTCTGGAACTCCTCGAGCACGCCACGGGATTGCCGGCGGGCTCCTTAAAGATGGAGTTCATGGTCGAGGTCACGCAGTCGGTCTTGAACGAGCGCGGAGAATCGAACCTGCTGCACCTGGTGGCGGCGGCGCGCGGACGCTGCGTGGCCGCACATTTCGGCACCTACGACTACACCGCCAGTTGCGGCATCACCGCGGCGCACCAGCAGATGCTGCACGCCGCCTGCGATTTCGCCAAACACATGATGCAGGTGTCGCTGGCCGGGACCGGCATCTGGCTCTCCGACGGCGCCACCAACGTGATGCCGGTGCCCGTCCATGCCGCCGCGCCCGGCGACCCGCCGCTCACCGCCGCGAAAGAAGAAAACCGCAGGGCGGTGCATCGCGCCTGGGCGCTCGAGTTCTCCCACATCCAGCACTCGCTCACTAACGGCTACTACCAGGGATGGGACCTCCATCCCGCGCAGTTGCCGGCGCGCTACGCGGCGGTGTATGCGTTCTTCCTGGAGAATCTGGAGGCGTCCTCCGAGCGCCTGCGCAATTTCGTGAAGAAGTCGGCGCAAGCGACGCTGGTAGGCGAAGTCTTCGACGATGCCGCCACCGGGCAGGGACTGCTCAACTACTTCCTGCGCGCCATCAATTGCGGCGCTATCTCCGAGGCGGAGGCGCTGCCGCTCGCCGGATTGACCCCGGAAGAGCTGCGCCTGGCGTCGTTCGTCAAGATTATCCAGGGCCGCGCGGTTGCGCGAGCGAGCCCTTAGGGTTAGGGTTATTCGCTGGCCCGCGTGGACTGGAACGAAACCAGCTTCCAATCTCCGCCCTGCTTTACCCAGACGCGGGTAAAGCGGTAGTCGCCGCTGTACTCCTTTCCGTATTGCGTCTTATATCCTTTTTCCTGGGTTGTGAACTTGACGGCAGCCAGCGAGTTGCAGACCGCGGTGTCGCCGTAGATGCGTATCTTCAGCTCGCGCACTTCAATCGCCTGATAGGTCACCGCAGCCGATTGCCGGCTCTGGATTTCCTCGGCTTTGCTATGGGAGCGCCCATTGGCCGTGATGGCAACGTAATCCGGGGCGGTATATTTCTCCACAAAGCTGGTATCCCCTTTCAAGGCTGCCTGCCGGGCCTGCTCTTCCAGGCGCTCGATCTCCTGCCGGGCGTCCGGCGGCGCTTGCGAGAGCGCCGCGGTCACCAGTGCCAGATACATTGCCGCCAACCACAAAGCTGCGCGATTCTTCATGCGGGTACCCCCCGCGCGATTGTAACCCCGCCCGGCGTGAACCACCCGGTATGTAACGTAAGAGGCAAATCAGGACACTACCCCGTGCCGGTTGGCCTTGCAAAGCGCGGGCAACGGCGCTACGCTTGCTGGAATTTTGCGGCCTGGGGACCGCGCTGGGAGGCGGCTATGGCTCTGAAGATCTCGACCCACGAGGCGGGTGTCGTCACGGTAGTCAGTTGCAGCGGACGCATCGTCTTTGGCGAGGAGGCGGCGGACCTCCGCGACGTGGTCAAGGGCGTGCTCGCGCGCGCCAAACAGATCGTCATCGACCTGAGCGGGGTCAGCTACATCGATAGCGGCGGCCTGGGAACGCTGGTCGGGCTCTACACCTCGGCCCGCAACCAGGGCGGCGAGATCAAGCTGTCTAACCTGACCCAGCGCGTGCATGACCAGCTCCAGATCACCAAGCTGATCACCGTCTTCGAGTGCTACGACAACGAGCAGGCCGCGGTCAACGCCTTTCCCCGGCGGGCCACCGCCTGATCCGGCTGGCGGCTATGCCGCGGGCTTCCGCTGGCGCGCCGCCTTTTTGCGTTTCTTCAATTCGTCCTCCGAGTACAGGCTGCCGCGGCATTGGCGGGCCCGGCAGTGGCAGGGCACGTCATCTTCGCCGTCATACAGGTTGTAGTCGTAGGTGAGTTCTTCGCCGGCGCGGATGTGGCGGATGGCCCAGATCCACACCCGCCCGCGGATCTCGTCGGCTTCGCAATTGGGATCGCAGGAGTGGTTGATCAGCGCGGCGATGCCGGTGCCGTCGATGACCCGCTTGCCGCCGGTGAGTCCGAACAGATAGGTGATCTCGTCACCGTCGTAGCGGCGGTCGGCTTCCGGGATGCTGATGCGCTCGCCCGTGTACTCGATGATGCGCGTGCCCCGGCGGATGGGCGTGGTGGTGTAACAGCCTTCCCGGTGAATACGCGAGGAGCGGATGAGCAGTCCCATGGCGGTTTGAGTCCGGTCCTTAGGACTCGCAGCGGTGGGTGATCAGGTGGGCCTCGATGCGCGCCGTGCTCTTGGCCAGGCGGCGCTGCAGGTAGGCCTCAAAATCGCCGCGACGCACCAGCGCCGAGACGACCCTCTCCTGTCCGGTTTCGGCGGCCGCGTATTGGCGGGCGCGGCGCCGGCGCAGCGTCAGGTCTTTGAAGACCACGCTGGCCTCCTGGCGCAGGGCGGTTAAGTCAGCGCATTCCATGGGCGCATTATAACCCGTACGTTCGAAAAACCGGCCAATCATCCGGTACCTCCGCGGGAAGAGATAGTAACCGCGCGGAAGTACGGAGGTCACGAGCTTGGGCGCTGGCGGCAGAGCACGGCTAGTTGTCGCGGGCCGACACCTTCGGCTTGGACTCCGCTTCCTGCTCGGCCAGCAGGCGGTCCCGCATGGCGATTCGGTTGAACACCGCGTTGAGGACGAATCCACTCAAGGTGCGGCGCTCCGCACGGGCGGTGCGGCGGATCCTCTCGGCTTCTTCCTCGGTACAGCGGACGAAAACTGCAGCTTTCTTCATGCGTGGCATGGTCCCCCCTTTGGCCTACGATATCACTCTCTAGCCTTGGCAATCCACTTGCCAGATTGTTGCCATACCAGTAAACGCTGTTCGCAGCCATCGCAGCCAGATACCTTCGGTCATCGGGATTCCCAAAGTAACTTGGGCCGCCTTGTTGCGCCTGGGGAAAAACCAAGGGCCGCCTCGGGAGCGGCCCTGACTGAGCCCGGATTTGCGCTGCCTACCATCGTCCAAAGCCGCTACAAATCATTGTGATTTCGGACGCTTACTTACGGCCGGAGCGCTTCTGCGCCACCACCAGCCCGCGCGGGGTGGGGACCAGCACCACCGAGATCAGGCCTTCGGCTTCCAGGCGCAGGGCGGCTTCGCGGACCACCTTCTGCAGCGAGCTGGCGTCGTGGATCAGGATCAGGCCAGTGGGCGAGATCTGGGGCAGGAAGTGCCGCACCTCGCTCTCGCGCGCATGGATGTCGCTGTCGCTGAAGAGCAGGTCAATCGTGCCCTCAACTTGCAGGTCAAGGCTGGATTGGTTGCGGGCGTCGATCCACGGGGCAAGCCCGGAGGCGTCGATGCGCTCCTTCGCCTTGGCGAAAACCTTGGGGTCGAATTCCACGGTGATGACGCGGCCGAAGCCGTTCTGCTTCAGACCTTCAGCGATGGCGAGGGTGCTGACGCCCATGAACGTCCCAGTCTCGACCACCAGGTTGGGCTTGAGGGTGATGACCAGTTGCCTGAGGAAGTCGAGGACTTCGACCTCCGCGCTCATGGAGTCGTACATCTTCCACAGCTCAGGATGAGGGCATTCGGGCGTCGCCGGCGTGTACTCCGGCTGGAGCGATTCGCCCGTAGCGCTGATGTCGGCGATGATGCGGTGCTCCTCGCGCGTGCGCAGGAAGCGGGGAACAATGATGGCGAGGAAGATGGCGCCGGTAGCGATACTGACCAGCGCCGCGGCTTCGGCGACGGCAGAGCGCGGGCGGTCGAGAATAGCCTCCACAAAAGCAACGGACCCCCCGAGGACGAGGAACTCCCCGAAGACGATTCCGCGCGGTCGCTGCCACTGCACGGAGCGGCGGCCTTCCTGCCAGAGCCAGTAAGCAACGATGAAGCTTACGATGGCTTCTAAGCCCTGGGACACCGTGAAGGACCTCGGTTCCGCCAGCAAACGGACCAGGTAAGTGATGGAAGCGAGGAGAGCGAACGCCGAGGCGGCAACGTCCAGCATCACCAGCACTGACTGCCGGCAGGCGAGCGCCACTAGAACTCCTGCCAGCGGCAGCGCCAGGAAAAATGCAGAAATGTGGAGGCGGTCCGATAGAAGTTCCGCACTGCCGATCAGGGCAGCGTCCAGGACGAGCGTCATGAAAAGCGGCCGCAGCAATAAACCGCGGCGGCGAAAGTCAGCGCGTACCACTCCGTAGGTGCAGGCCACCACTGTCGCGGCGGCGAAAAACAACCATTCGGTAGGAATCATCATTTCTGCGCCAGCGCCCACTTCTCCAGCTCGCCGGTCGAGCGCAGAAGCTGCATCTGCGCCTGTTCGACCAGGTAGCTGGCGTCAAGGTACGCGGAATACTTCTGGCCCTCGGCTAGACGTGCGTTGGCTTCGTCGCGCAACGTGGCGGTTCCGCCCTGGAGCTTGGTCTGGACGGCGTCCACGTCGGCGCGGGCCAACTGGTATTCCAGCCGTGCGACCTCGCGCGCGGCAGCGAGCTGCGCCACCTCGCGCTGCAGCCTGCGCGTTTCATTCGAGACTTTGTTCTTCGCCTCTTCGGCCTGGTGGCGAGCCTGCACGGCTTCGGCGTCGGCGGCGCCGGCGCGCGCCCGCTGCGACATATTCAGGAAAGGGAAGCGGATGGCCACACCAACAACCCCGTTGTTGCGCTGATAGTTCTTGAAGAATTCCTGGTAGTTGTTGTAGGTGGTCAGCAGGCCGTATTGGCCGACGAAGTCCACCGCCGGCCGGGACTGCTTGTGCTCGCCGCGGGCGCGGAGCAGCTTGGCATCGGCCTGGGCGAAGGCCAGCTTGACGGCCGGGCTAGTGGACGCGCTCTTCGCAGCCAGGTCGTCGCTCTGGCTGACCTCGGGGAGCTGCGGGATCGATTCGGTGACGGTCTCGATCCCTGCTGCGGGTACCCCGGTAAGCTGCGCCAGCAGGTTGCGCAGGACGTCGACATTGCCCTCGACCTGGGCGATACCCATGCGCACACGCGCGCTGGCCAGCTTGGCGCGGGTAAGCTCGAGCTGGGGTTCGACCCCCGCCTGCACGCGCTCGGAGGCGATTTGCTCGGCGCGCACGGCTTCCTGCTCCTGCTGGCGGAGCAGATGGAGCGCCGTGACCAGGCGGTCGAGCTGGGTGTAGGTGACGGCGGTCTCCAAAATGGCCTGCTGTCGCCGGTCCTCGCCGCTGAAGGCGGTGGCGTCCCACTCCGTGCGTGCGGCGCGCACGAAGTCACGCTGCGCGGGATTGATGAGGTATCCCATGGTGTTCACGCTTATTGCCGTCGGCGCCGAGCCCTCAATGCTCAGCGGGAATCCGAACGACTTGGCCAGGCCTGAGCCCACGATCACCTGCGGGATATACATGCGCGCAGCCTCAAGATAGGCTTGGTGGGCGCGCACTTGGTCGGGGGCGCTGATCACGGCGCTGCGCTTAGCCGCCAGCTCGACGGCTTGGCGGAAGGGAAGCGGCTCGGCGCACGCGCAGGACGCAAGCAGGACGAGAATGATGCTCCAGCGAAGGATTTTCATAGGTCACCTTTGGTTGAATGGGGAGTATAGAGCAGGGGAAGTAGCGAGTAGCAAGTACCAAGTACCAAGTACCAAGTACCAAGCGAGTACCAAGCGAGCACCGCGGAAGCTAAGAGCCAAAAGCAGTTCTACTTGGTACTACGTACTTGGTTTTACTTGGTACTTGGTACTTGGTACTCCCTACGGCGCCACTCGCTGGAGCGCCGTCCGCGCCGGGTCGAATTCGCGGGCGAGCGAAAGCGCCGTGCGATATTCGGCGGCGGACGCCTGCCGGTTTCCCTGCTTCTCGAAGATCTGCCCCAGCAGATAGTGAGCATGATAGGCGGGCGCGGCCTCGGGTTGCGATCCGTTCGCGAGGTATTTCTGCAGCAGAGCGATGGCGCCGGGAAAATTCCTGCCGGCCTGGAACAGCAGCATGGCGGCTTCGTAAGGGACGGTGCTCTGCCAGATGTCTTCGGCGACGGCCTTGTTGACGCTGTCTTCCATCTGGTCGAAGCGCTCGTGAGTGCGGTAGAAGCCGGCGAGATCGAGCCAGCGCCCGCCGGGATGCAGGCTGGCAGCGATAGCGGCGCGATACTCCCGCTCGGCAGTGTCGAACTGTTTGCCGCGCTCGGCCAGCCGTGCCTTGATCCAGTGGGCGGCGGCTTCATCCTGGGAGGCGAGCATCTCGGCCTGAGCCAGGGCCTTGTCCTTGCCGCCGCCGAGAAAGCTGGGGGCTTCCATGTAGAACTCGGCGAGATCAGTGCGGGCGGCGGCGCTCGAGCCGTCGAGCTGCACGGCGCGCTCGAAGGCGCCGCGGATGCGCGGCACCATGCGCACCGCGGTCACGAAGTTGGCATGGGCGGCCTTTTCGCCAACGGCCCGTCCCAGCCACAATTGGTAGTCGCTGGCCGAAGGTTCGAGCGCCACCGCGCGCTCGGCGGCCGCGGCGGCTTCTTCCCAGCGTCCCATGTAGAAGTAAGTGCGGGTGAGCAGGTTGTAGGCCTGGGCATCGGTGGGCGCGGCCTGGACGTGGTCGTGGAGCGCGCGCAGGGCGTCATCCACCCGTCCCACCGAGAGCAGCTCGGCCGGCGATGCGGGCTCGGCCGCCACCGAGAGTGCCGTCAGCACTCCGAACAGCAAGGCGAGAACCAGGAGAAAGCGAAACCGCATCAGCGCTGGACCACCCGCACGGCCAAGCCGTCCGTCAGCGGATGGTTATCGACCGCACCCAGGGCGACCCAGGCGTCGTCGGGCAGGCCGTTGGTGATCTCGATGCGCGTGGGATTGGAAACCGAGGTGGTGACGTCGCGGCGCTTGAGTTCGCCGTTGACGATCTCGTACACGTACCGTTTGCCGTCATCCTGGCGGATGGCTTCGCGCGACACGGTCAGCACGTTGTTTTCCTGGATGGTGGTGATGGTGACGGTCACGTTGACGTTGGGCAGCAGCTTGAGGTCGTGGTTGTCCACGGTGCAGGTGACGTCGCCCACGGTGCGCGTGCCGAGCTGGCTGACGGTGGTGGGAACGCGGGTGATGCTCCCCTGCCAAACCCGCCCGGGCAGCGCGTCCCAGGTGACGCTGACCTTCAGGCCGGGAGCCAGGCGTCCAATCTCGGGCTCGTCCACGAAGCCGACCACCTGTACGGTGTGCAGGTCGGCCACTTGCACCAGCAGGTCGCCAGGATTGACGAAAGCCCCGACCCGCACCGGCAGCGAGTACACGATGCCCTCGCGCGGGGCGCGCACGTTGGACTGCAGCAGCGTGTCCTCGGCGGCATGGTAAGCGGTTTCGGCTTCCGTCTGCCCGGCTTTGACCTTGGCGATTTCCGGGCGCGAGTAGCGCGAGGTCTCCTTCTGCTCGAGCAGGTTGACCTCTTCCTGGGCGAGTTGGACGCGATGGCGCGCCCCCGCGACCTCGGCGGGGGAAGCGGCGCCGCGCTGCTCCAGTTGCTGCAGCACGGCGAGATTGCGGTGGGCGGCCTCCAGCTCGGCGCGCGCCTTCACCAGCTCGGATTGCGTGTTGAGAACTTCTTCGCGGGTCCCGCCCGCCTCGATGGAGTGCAGATCGGCGTGCGCCGCCTTCAGTTGCGCAAAGGCCTTGGACGCCTGGGTACGGGCATCGGCGTCATCGAGCTGCAGCAGTAGTTGCCCGGCCTTCACCCGGTCGCCCTCGTGCACCAGCACCCGGCGCACCGTGGTGGCGGCGGGAGCGTGGGCCTCGAAGTTGTCCAGTGGCCGCACCTTGCCGTTGGTGGCGATGATGTTGGTGATGTTCCCGCGCACCACCTGGTCGGCCCGCACCGGCACCTCGTTGCCGCGCAGGGAAGCGAACGCCGCCAGCAGGATGACCAATACCGCCGCCCCGGCCACGATCAACATCAGCCGCTTGCTATGCAGGAAATCCAACGGCCGTGCCTCTCCGATGATTACATGTTGAACGCCCAACCAACCTCCCAGTATAGACCGCCACCAATGACAAATGTTACCCCCGCGGGGCAGAAATGCGCGCCGCAAAGGCGTGTTGGCGGAACTTCGCTGTATATCATTTAGATGCGCCAATCCGGACGGAAGGGGCAGTCGGGGAGAAAAAAGTCGGTAGTCGTTGGCCGGTAGTCGTTGGCAAGAACGTCTGGGGCAACCGGGGCAAACGACTAACCACCACCGACTAACGACTATACAATGGCCTCATGCCGAAGAAGCCCTCCTATACGTCCGAGCACGCGCGCTCGGGGCTGAACGCACGGTTCCCGAAGATCGAGACCTGGCCCAACCAGTTTCCCGCCTACGAGATCGTGATCGACGCGCCCGAGTTCACCGCCGTGTGTCCTAAAACGGGGCTGCCGGATTTCGGCGTCATCACCTTGCGCTACATGCCCGACCGCCGCTGCCTGGAGCTGAAGTCATACAAAGAGTACCTGCTGGCCTACCGCGAGCTGGGCATCTTTCAGGAGAACGCCGTCAATCGCGTGCTGGAGGACGTGGTGCGGGCGGCGCATCCGGTGTGGGCGCTGGTGCGGGGCGAGTTTCGTCCGCGCGGCGGCATCGGCACGGTGGTGGAGGCGCGCTGGCCGCGTCCGGACGGGCGCGAAACCGCGAGGAAAGAGAAATGAAAGAAGTGCTGGCCTTCCTGCTGGACCAGATCAACGACGAGTGGGACCGTCTGCTGCGCGAGTTCGTGCAGATTTCGCCGGAAGCCTTCACCTGGCAGCCGGACCCGAACCTGCACTCCATCGGCTGGCACGTGCGGCATGTGATCGAGTGGCGTTACGCGCTGGTGCACGCCATGATCCTGCGCCAGCCCAACCAGGAGAAGCTCTACTGCCTGGGATGGGAGACCGATCCCGTGGTGCAGAAGCTGGCGGCGAATCCCGCGGTGTGGTATGAGCCAAGGTTCACGGTGGGCGAGAACGTGCAGTTCGCCGACCGCATACGGGGGATCACCAACCCGGAAATTGGCGGATTGCCGCCGGCGCGGTTCTCGGAAGAGATGGCATTTCCCTGGAAGGCAAGCAGCCGGGTGCTGGACGAGATCGCGGAAGAGCTGCGGCACTCGGCGCTGCATCGCGGGCATGTGCAGGAGCTGAAGAAGCTGTATGCGCGCCGCGGCGGGCAATCGGGTCATCGGGTGATCGGGTGATCGGGTGATTGACGAAGGTGGGGATTTTGCATGGTATATTCGCGCCACCGGATGGCGCGAAAAACCTATCCCCTGGCCACGCTGGCGCTGCTGACGGCGATCAACTTCGTCAATTACATCGACCGCTCGGTGCTGTTCGCGGTGCAGCCGCTGGTGCAGGCGGAGTTCAAGTTCAGCGACACCCAATACGGCCTGCTGACCACCTCGTTCTTCATCTTCTACATGGCGGCGGCGCCCTTCATCGGCATGGCCGCCGACCGCTATTCGCGCAAGTGGATCGTCTTCGCCGGCATCTTCCTGTGGAGCGGCGCCACGCTGCTGACGGCGGTGGCGCACGATTACACCACGCTGCTGATCCGGCACACCGTGGTGGCGATCGGCGAATGCAGCTACGCCACTATCGCGCCGGCGCTGCTGGCTGACCTGTTTCCCGAAGAGCGCCGCGGACGCATGCTCGCGTTCTTCTTTCTCGCCATCCCCGTGGGCACGGCGATGGGATACATCCTCGGCGGCTATCTCGGCCACCACTACGGCTGGCGCACGCCCTTCTATGTGGCCGCGCTGCCCGGATTCCTGTTCGCGCTGATCTTTCTCTTCCTCCCGGAGCCGGATCGCGGATCGAGCGATCATCTTTCGGCCACGCCCGATCGCGCCACCCTGCGCGGGCTCACCCACAACGGCGCCTTCTGGACCGCCACCCTGGGCATGGCCATGATGACCTTCGCGCTGGGCGGCATTTCCGTCTTCCTGCCGAAGTTCTTGTCGCAGTACCGGGGGATGTCGCTCGACCACGCCAACCTGCTGCTGGGCGTGAGCATCGGCGCGAATGGCATCGTGGCCACTCTGTTCGGTGGCTGGCTCGGCGACCGCCTGCTGCGCCGGCGGGGTTCAGCCTACTACCTGGTGTCAGCCGCGGGCATGGCGCTGGGCATCCCGGTGATGGCGGTGGCGCTCTACGTGGCCGGCCCGCCCATGATGCCGGCGATCGTGGTGGCGGAGTTCCTGCTCCTGATGAATACCGGGCCGCTGAATGCGGCGGTGGTGAACTCGGTAAGCGCGCCGATCCGCTCCAGCGCCATCGGTGTGAACCTGATCGTGATCCACCTGCTGGGCGACGCGTTCTCGCCGCCGCTGATGGGGTATATCTCCGACCGCAGCTCGCTCCCGATGGCGTTCATCGCCGCCATCGTGGCCATCGCGCTCTCCGCCGGGGTGCTGTTCTACGGCATGCGCTACGCGCCGCGGCTCCACGCGGCCAGGGCGGAAACCTGATGCACATTTTCTGGTGGCTGCTGGGCGGGGCGCTGGCGGCGGTGTGGCTGGACCGCGTGCAGGACGCCGTCCGAGGCATGCCGCGCGTGGCCGACATCACCCGCCCGGAGTGGGACCGCCATCCCGAGCCCATGCCGCGGGTGAGCATCATCGTTCCCGCTTGCGACGAGCAGGAGCAGGTCGCGGCGGCGCTGGCGTCCTTCGCCGCGCAGGACTACGAGAACCTGGAAATCATCGCCGTCGATGACCGCTCGCGCGACTCGACCGGCGAGATCATGGAGCGCACGGCGCGCGAGGCGATCTCGGCCCGCCCCGCACTGCGCTTTGAAGTGCTGCACGTCCGCGAGCTGCCCGCGGGCTGGCTGGGCAAGACGCACGCCATGTGGCTGGCCGCCCAGCGCGCGACCGGTGATTGGATCCTGTTCACCGATGCCGACGTCAAGCTGCGTCCGGACGCGCTGCGCCGCGCCATCGCCTACGCCGAAGCGGTGAAGGCCGACCACGTGGTGCTCTTTCCCACCCACGCGCTCAAGACTGTCGGTGAATGCATGGTGATCGCCGGCTTCCAGATGCAGTTCGTCTTCGGGCACCGGCCGTGGAAGGTCTCCGACCCCAAGGCGAAAGACACGATGGGGCTGGGGTCATTCAACCTGGTGCGCCGGAGCGTGTACGAGAGCATTGGGACCTTTCGCACGCTGCGCCTAGAAGTGGTGGATGACATCCAACTGGGCGAGTTGGTGAAGGCGCGCGGCTTCGCGCAGCACACCGTGTTCGGCCGTGGACTGCTCGACTTGCGCTGGGGAGCCGGCGGGCTGGGAATCGTGCGCAACCTGACCAAGAACCTCTTCGCGGCTTTGCACTACCGCTGGCCGCGCGCCGTGGGCGCGTGCCTGATGCTGGTGGCGCTGAACGTCCTGCCGTTTGTGGGAGTGTTGCTGGCGCCAGGGTGGTCGAAGGCTGGATTCGCGGCCGCGGTCGGCGCCATCGCGGTGCTCTACGCCGGCATGTACCGGACCTCGCGCATCCCGCCGGCCTATGTGCTGCTGCATCCCGTGAACAGCATGATTATCGCGTACACTCTGCTGCGCTCCATGGCGGCCACGCTGTGGCACGGCGGCGTGGTGTGGCGAGGAACGAAGTACTCATTGCCGGAACTGCGAAGATCATCCGAGGATCGGGAAATCGGGTGATCGGGTCATCGGGTCATCGGGTGATCGCCGGAATCGCCGAGATCGGCTTGGTACTTGGTACTCGGTACTTGGTACTCGGTACTTCGTACTTACTCCTCACTCCGGCTCAGCCGAAGGGTCGGTGAGGGTCTCTGCAGCGCGGTGCGGGTATTTGGCGGCCTTGTGACTGCTGCTGGGGCGCTGGCCGGGGCTGGCCTTGCCCTGCTTGGCCACATCGTAGTTCTTGGGGATGGGCGGCAGCTTGGCGGCTTCTCCCTTGAGCTGGCGCGAGTCGCGCACGATGACCTCGGGATGGCCGTGGTAGAGGCGGATCTGCCCCTGTATGTCCACTTCCTTGCCCTGGAGGGTTCGCACGTCGCCGACCTGGCGCAGGTCCTTGCGGAAGACGACCGCCGAGAAGCCGCACTCGCGCCCTTCCTCGCAAAAACGCAGCAGGTGGGTGCCGCCGGGGGTAGCGGAGACGGCGAGGACCTTGCCGTGAACGCAGGCAGTTTCGCCGACGTGCCGGGCCGCTTGCTCCATGGGGAGGCAGGCGGCCGAGGCACAGCCGGCGAGTGTGAGCATCCAGAGAAAGCGCACTGGGTCGCGGAGTATAGGAGAGCTGAGGCGGAGACGGTAGGGGTCGTTCTTCTCTACGTCGTTTCAAGTTTCACGTTTCAAGTTTCAAGCAGGAAAATCGTGAAACCTGAAACGTGAAACGCTTTACTTCGTGATCTCCATCCGCAGGGCGTCGTTGAAGCGGTTGAAGTAATTGAACAGGCCGATGGCGGCGGCGAGTTCGACGATCTGGCCGTCATCGTAGTAGCGGCGGAGTTCGGCCCAGAGTTGGTCGTCCACCGAGTGCGCGTCGCGGGTCATGCGCTCGGCCAGGCGCAGCGCGGCTTTTTCGGCGGCGGTGAAATCGGAGCGCGGCTCGAAATCGGCCAGGTTCTTGAGCTGGTCTTCGCTCCAGCCTTCCCGCCTGGCCCAGGCGGTGTGCGATGCCAGTCAATAATCGCAGCTGTTGATCTGCGAGGTGCGCACGATCACCAGCTCTTTCAGCTTGAGGGGGACGGTGCCGGTGTTGAGCACGGCGCGCCAGTGCGCGACCAGGGTGCGCAGGATTTCCGGACGGTGCGCCACCGTGCGGAACATGTTGGGGACTTTGCCGCGCTCGCGTTCCACCGAGTCGAAGACCTCGCCGGTGGGAGCGCCGACCTGGGACTTATCGAGGCGGGGGATGCGCATGGGGATGCCGTCCGGCCCGGCGAGCAAGCGGCGGCCGCCAACAGCGCGCAGCGCCCTCGCCGGGCGGAAAGTTTACTTGAACGCCGCCACCGCCGTGGCTTCGTCGTCCTTCACGTCGAAAACGGTGTACAGCTTGGTGATCTGCAGCAGGTCGTGGACCTTCTTGGTCAGGTTGAGCAGCTTGAGTTCGCCGCCCTGGTTGCGGACGGTGGTGAAGGCGCTGACCAGTTCGCCGATCCCGGAGCTGTCGATATAGGTGACGTCGCCCAGGTTCAGCAGGATCTTGCGCTGGCCCTTGGTGACCAGGTCACGCACAATGTCGCGCAGCACCACGCTGCCTTCCCCCAGGGTGATGCGCCCGCTGAGGTCGACGATGGTGATGCCATCCACCTGCCGGGTGATGCTTTTCATGCTCACTTTGAAGCCTCCTTATGATGTTCGGCCGGGCCGCTGACATTCTTGACCATGGTGATTTCCGTGCCCGGCGCCAGGAGCCGTATGCGGACCTCGTCCATAAAGGACCGCATCAGGAAAATGCCCCGCCCGGACTGCTTGAGAAGGTTTTCCGGCGTGGTGGGGTCCGGGACCTTGCTTACATCCAGACCCCGGCCCTCGTCGGTGACGGTGATCACCAGGGCGTGGCCGGTGTTCTCGAAAGCGACGGTCATCTTCTTGTTCGGGTCATAGGCGTTGCCGTGGAGCACGGCGTTGACCGCCGCCTCCCGCACCGCCATGGAAATCCGCAGACAGTTGTCTTCGTCGAAGCCCGCCTTGGCGGCGAGAAGCTGTGCCGTCTCCTCGGCCGTATTCACGCTTTGCAACGACGACTCGAGGGTGTAGGAGACCCGCTTGGCGGTCATCTTCAAGTTATTTATACCAGTATGGAGGCGGAAGGCTGCAGTCCGCTCCCCCGAGAATGCGACAGTTTGAATGCCGCATCGGGAAATGTCAAATGAATCGGCACAATTGCTGGATTCGGCCTGCCGTCTCCGGTATTCTGCCGCCCATGCTGGGGATCGCCCTTTCCGAACTGCTGGGCGCCCCCGTGCTCGACCCGGGCGGGCGGACGCAGGGCCGGGTGCGGGAGGTGGCGGTGTGTCCGCAGGCCGATACGGCGCGGGTTTGCGGGCTGATCGTCAAGACCAAACAGGGCGATCGCCTGCTCTCCCCGGAGGGGCTGGCGGAAATCAGCGGCGGTGCGGTGCGGGCCAACGCCCCCGCCGAAGAGTGGGCCCCCTTCACCAGCTCCGAAGGCATGCTGCTGCTGGGACGCGACCTGCTCGACCAGCAGATCATCGACGTGCACGGCCGCAAGGTGGTGCGGGTCAACGACCTCGATTTCCACCAGGAGCAGGTGAACCACCACCTGGTGCTGAAGGTAGGCGACGTGGACGTGGGGGCGCGCGGTGCGGTGCGGCGCCTGCTGAAGGGTATTGTGCCCGCCGGCGCCCTGCACGCTCTCACCCAGAAGCTGCCCCCGCGCGTCATCCCCTGGGAATTCGTGGACCTGATCGAGACCGACCCGGCGCGGCGGGTGAAGCTGAAGATCGAGCACGAGCGGCTCTCCAGGCTGCATCCCGCCGACATCGCCGACATCGTGGAAGACCTGGCGCCGGCCGAGCGCGAAGCCGTCTTCGAGACCCTCGACGAACAAGTGGCGGCCGACGCCCTGGAGGAGGTGGATCCCAAGCTGCAGGTCTCCATCGTGCAATCGCTCGATTCCGACCGCGCCGCCGATATCGTCGAGGAGATGGGCCCGGACGCGGCTGCCGACCTGCTCGCCGACCTGTCCAAGGAGCAGTCGGACAAGATCCTGGAGGAGATGGAGCCGGCGGAGCGCGAGGAAATCTCCGAGCTGCTGGAGTTCAAGGAAAACACCGCCGCCGGTCGCATGACCACCGACTACTTAGCGCTCGCGCCCACGGCCACGGTGAACGACGCCATCGAAGCGCTGCGCAAGTTCGAAGGCGGCATCGAAGGCGTGAGCACCATCTTCCTGGTGGATAAAGACAACAAGCCGGTGGGAGCGGTCCCGCTGGCCAGCCTGGTGCTTGCCTCCAGCGGCACGCCCTTGTCCACCCTGGCGCCGGGGCCGCCCATCTCCTGCCTCGCCGGCACCCGCGAAAAAGAAGTGGCGGAGCTGTTCGACAAATACAACCTGCTGATGCTGCCGGTGGTGGACGGCCAGGGCGTGCTGACCGGCGTGATCACCGCCGATGACGTCATCAGCCTGCTGCGCAGCAAGCTGTAATTAACCGCAATTTAATTTTTCTATTCTTCCCGTAATCCTCGCTCCGCGTTTATTCTGAGAAGCCTTTGAATCCCCCGTATGCGAACCTGCGATGAATTGGCTGAGACGCTGGAAGACCCGGATCCTGATCTTCGCCGCCGTAGTGGGCCCGGGTTTCATCACCGCGAACGTGGACAACGATGCCGGGGGCATCACCACGTATTCCCAGGCGGGGGCGCAGTTCGGCTACATGCTGTTGTGGACCATGATCCCCACCACGCTGGCGCTGATCGTGGTGCAGGAGATGGCTTCGCGCATGGGAGCCGTCACCGGCAAGGGGCTCAGCGACCTGATCCGCGAGGAGTTCGGCTTCCGCATCACGTTCCTCATGATGCTGGGGCTGGTGATCACCAATTTCGGCAACGTGCTGGCCGAGTTCTCCGGCATCGCCCTCAGCCTGGAGCTGTTCGGAGTGCCGAAGTACATCAGCGTGCCGGTGTGCGCGGTGATCGTGTGGCTGATGGTGGTGAAGGGGACCTACAAAAGCGTGGAGAAGATCTTCCTGGTGGCGTCGTTCATCTACGTCACCTACATCGTCGCCGGACTGATCGCCCGGCCGGAGTGGAAGCTGGCGCTGGTGGCCACGGTGAAGCCGCCCGAGCTGTCCGTGTTCGCGCACTCCGCTTACCTCTACATGGTGATCGGCGTGGTGGGAACCACCATCGCCCCGTGGATGCAGTTCTACCTGCAGGCGTCGATCGTGGAGAAGGGAATCACGCCGCGGCAGTATGGGGCATCGCGGCTGGACGTGATCTCGGGCTGCGTGTTCACCGACATCGTGGCCTGGTTCATCATCGTGGCCTGCGCCGCCACCCTGTTCGCCCATGGCATGTTCGAGATCCGCAACGGGGCGGACGCCGCCCAGGCGCTCAAGCCGCTGGCGGGCAACTACGCCTACATCCTCTTCGCTGTCGGGCTGTTCAATGCCTCACTGTTCGCGGCCTCCATCCTGCCCATCTCGACCGCCTACGCGGTTTGTGAAGGGCTGGGCCTGGAGTCCGGCGTAGGGAAGAAGTTCAGCGAGGCGCCGTTCTTCTACTGGCTCTACACCGCCCTGATCGCGGTGGGCGCGGGCGTCATCCTGATTCCCAATGTGCCGCTGATCCAGATCACGGTGCTGTCGCAGGTGGTGAACGGCATCACCCTGCCCTTCGTGCTCATCTTCATGCTGCTGCTCATCAACAAGAAAGAGCTGATGGGCAGCTACACTAATTCGCGGTTCTTCAACTGGGTGGCGTGGGCGACCACGGTGGTGATGATCGGGCTGACCCTCGCCTGGTTCTGGACCCTACACCAGGGCTGAAGCCGTATTTTTTCTGATTGTCATCCTGAGCGATGTCCCGTAGGGACGAGCGTGAGGACCTGCACTCGATGAGCCAGGAGAGCAGGGCGTGAGCCCTGCGGTGCCGGCTACGCCTAGAAAATCTTCCCCGCCGCGATCTCCTTCACCAGCTCGCGGTCGGCTTCCAGAAAATCGAATTCCACGAGGCGCGTGCGCGGGACCCATTGGATGTCCTTGAAGATGCGGTTTTCCGGCTCGCCCTTGAACTCATGGACCACGAAGAAGCGCAGCTCGACCGTACCGCCGCGCGGGTACTTGTGCTGGATGCGCGCCACCTCGTCGCCGATGCGCGCCTCGATGCCGAGCTCTTCGTCCAGTTCGCGCCGCAAGGCGCCGGTGGGATGTTCCCCCGGCTCGATCTTGCCGCCCGGGAACTCCCACTTCAGCGGCATGGGCTGGTGGCGGGTGCGCTGACAGATGAGGATCTTGCGGCCACGCACGATCAGAGCCGCGGCCACGCGTTTCCTGGGCGAAGGGGCTCGCCGCGGCGGGTCAGAATTGTGGGCGAGCGCCATCGCCCTTGATTAAAACACAGGTGAGCCGAAAATCACGTGGGGTGTCCCACCAGCCGCGCCGCCTGCTCGAAAATCTTCTCGAACATCTTCTCCGTCAGTTTTCCCGTCTGGGTGTTTTGCTGCGAGGGATGGTAGGAAGCGAGCAGGATCTTCCCGTCCGGCAGTTCGTAGCCGGCGCCGTGGGCGAACGCATACTCGTTCTTGCTGGAGAGCTGGCCGCGCCGCTTGAGGTAGTTCAGGTAGCCGTCGAAGGCGATCCGGCCCAGGCACACCACCACGCGCACCTTCTTCAGGCCCGCCAGCTCGCGGTCGAGGTAGGGCGCGCAGTTGGCGATCTCGCCGGGAGTGGGTTTGTTGGCGGGCGGAGCGCAGCGCACCACGGCGGTGATGTAGGCGTCTTTTAGCTGCAAGCCGTCCCCGCGGTGGGTGGAGCTGGGCTGCGAGGCGAAGCCGGTGCGGTAGAGCACCGGGTACATGAAGTATCCCGAGCCGTCGCCGGTGAACGGACGGCCGGTGCGGTTGGAGCCGTGCGCGCCTGGCGCCAGGCCGAGGATCAGCACCCGCGCCTCGGGATCGCCGAAGCCCGGAACCGGCCTGCCCCAGTAGTCCCAGTCCAGGTAGGCGCGCCGCTTCTCGCGCGCGATCTTCTGCCGATACTCCACCAGCCGCGGACAGCGGGTGCAGGCGACGATCTCGCCATTCAGTTTGTCGAGCCAGGCCGGCATGGGGGCTCTCTTTTTTATCACAGCCTCCCGAATCGGGACGTGGCGTCACGGCCCGGTTTGACCGTTCCTCCGTGTCCTCTTTAATATGGATGCAGATGCGAGTGATAGAAAGCCTTCCC